>Ga0209188_1000116_pt1 | contig 91639 bp, 82 predicted proteins | sample C_130625_EF_Meta_FD_187307 | JGI IMG/M metagenome (GOLD analysis project Ga0209188, IMG submission 187307) | Freshwater microbial communities from Lake Croche, Canada to study carbon cycling - C_130625_EF_MetaG (SPAdes) (version 2) | ecosystem: Environmental > Aquatic > Freshwater > Lake...
GATATTATCGTGAATAGAGAAACCCAAAAGGCTATAATTATTGGAGAGAAGGGTAAGATGATTAAGGAAATTGGTACTTTAGCAAGAAAGGATATTGAAGATTTTATAGGCTCCAAAGTGTACTTAGAATTGTTTGTAAAAGTGAAACCTAAGTGGAGAGACAATGAGTCTAAATTAAAAGAATTTGGATATTAATTTATTGGTTTTAAATATTTATTAAAATATTGATAATGAATAAATTAAAATAGTATAATTGAATATTAAATTTAAATTATTATGAGCTATACAGTGGCTATTGTTGGAAGGCCAAACGTAGGAAAAAGCACTTTGTTTAATCGTTTCTTAGAGGAGCGAAAAGCCATTGTGGACGATATTAGTGGTGTCACCAGAGACCGTCAATACGGGGTAACTGAATGGGCAGGCAAAAGTTTTAATGTAATAGATACAGGTGGTTTTGTACCTGATTCTCGTGACATGTTTGAAACCGAGATTCGCAAGCAGGTAAAAATTGCTATAGAAGAAGCCAATGCCATTATTTTTATGGTAGATGCGGCTGTAGGTTTGACTGATTTAGACGCTTCGATGGCCGATATGCTTAGAAGAAGCACCAAACCTGTTTATGTATGTGTGAATAAGGTAGATAATTCAACCCGTGCACTAGAAGGTACAGAGTTTTACGGAATGGGCTTTGAGCACAACTACTTTGTGAGTTCTATCTCTGGTAGTGGAACAGGTGAACTTTTGGACGCAGTTACAGATGGTATTAAAGAAGCACAACCCATCAGCGATGATACTGAATTACCAGAAGGCACAGAAGAGGCCTTACCTATTCCAAAAATTGCCATTATGGGCCAACCCAATGTGGGCAAATCTTCCTTATTAAATGCAATGATTGGTCAGGATAGAACCATAGTTAGTGATATTGCAGGCACCACCCGCGATACCATTCATACCCATTACAATATGTTCCAAAAGGACTTTATTTTAATCGATACAGCGGGAATTAGACGTAAAAACAAGGAAAAAGACGACTTAGAATTTTACTCCATTATTAGAGCCATTAAGGCCATGGATGAGGCCGATGTTTGTTTACTAGTCATTGATGCTACTAAGGGGGTTACCGCCCAGGACTTAAGCATATTTAGCCTTGCATCTAAGAAAGGCAAGGGAATTGTAGTTTTAGTGAATAAATGGGACTTGGTAGCAAAAGAAACCAACACAGCCCGTGACTATGAAAAAGTAGTCAAAGACAAACTGGCACCTTTTACTGATGTACCGGTATTGTTTATCTCTGCAGTAGAGAAAACCCGTATTTTCAAGGCTATTGAATTGGCCTTGGAAGTGTTTGATAATAAGCACCGTAAAGTGGCTACTTCAAAATTAAATGACATTATGTTGAAGTCTATTTTAAAATACCAAGCACCAGTAGTCAGAGGTCATGTGGTAAAAATTAAATATGTATCTCAATTACCAACTAGGGTGCCTAGCTTCGCCTTTTTTACCAATTTTCCTGATGATATTAAAGTTCCTTACCGTAATTACCTCGAAAATCAGCTAAGGCTTAATTTTAAGTTTACTGGGGTACCCATTAGGATCTATTTTAGGAAAAAATAGAATTTTATCGATTTTTAGTCTTGTAAAAAAAATATTGTTAAAATTTGGCATATTTCTACTTATGGAATATCTTCGCCGACGTTATTTGATATCAAACTTTAAACAAAACAAAATGAAAAAAGTATTCGCAATTTTCGCTATCGCTGCATTAGCTGCTTGTGGTGGTGCTTCTACTGAAGCAAAAACTGATACAGCTGCTGCAACTGTTGACACTGCAAAAGCTGCAACTGTTGACACTGCTGCTGCTGCAACAGTTGATACTGCTGCTAAAGCAAAGTAATTTAAGAAGTTATAGAAATATAACTTTTTGCAAGAAATTCCTCCTCGTTTGTTCGGGGAGGTTTTTTTTTGGCATCAATATTGCCTTAATGGAGTAGGTTTAGTTCTAAGAGATAAGGCCTTGGGCAACTATGCCATTTTGACTATATTTTAAAATACATACAGTGGATAAGACATTTTTATTTAAGGGGGAGGAGGAAAACGAATTTATACCTTTATTTTCTTTTAATGAGCAAGACGAAGAGAATGAGCCAGAAATGGTGATAGATGATCTATTGCCCATTCTGCCTTTGCGCAATACCGTCCTTTTTCCAGGGGTGGTGATCCCAATTACAGTGGGAAGAGACAAGAGTATTCAGGCAGTTAAAGCAGCTTATGCCAAGGATAAGTTGATCGGGGTGCTTTCTCAAAAAGATGGCAATATAGAAGATCCAACTCCGGCCGATTTATGTGCCATAGGTACTGTTGCAAAAATCATCAAGATGATTAAAATGCAAGACGGTGGCACCACTATTATTATCCAAGGTAAAAAAAGATTTGAGCTCTTGGTCATGAAAGAAGAAGATCCTTTTTTCAAAGCCAGCATCAAAGTATTGGTGGAAGAAAAATTAGGTAAGGAAGACCAAAACTTTCAAGCCTATCTATCTAATATCAAAGATTTAGCTACACAAATCATTCAGTTGTCGCCCAATTTCCCCTCCGAGGCGGCCATGATTTTAAAGAACATTGAAAATCCTGTTTTCTTAATCAATTTTGTCAGTAGCAATTTGAATGTGGAGATTAATGAAAAGCAAGGTTTGCTCGAACAAAATAGTTTAAAACTAAGAGCCGAAAAACTAATTCAATTTCTACAACAAGAATTACAATTTGTAGAATTAAAAAATAAGGTAGCCAACAAAACACGTACCGAAATTGACAAGCAACAACGTGATTACTTTTTACAGCAACAATTAAAAAGTATCAAAGATGAATTGGGCGGAGACCCCAATGAACGCGAAGTTGCCGAAATGAAAAAGAAAGCCGATGGCAAGAAATGGCCAGAGGCTGCCAAAAAATTATTTCAAAATGGGTTGGAGAAATTAGAGCGTATGCATCCAAGCACGCCCGACTATTCAGTAGTGTATAATCATTTGGATTTACTTTTAGACTTGCCTTGGGAAGAATACACAGCAGACAACTACGATTTAAAGAATGCTAAAAAAGTTTTAGATGCCGATCATTACGGTATGGGCAAAATTAAAAATAGAATATTAGAATATTTGGCCGTGCTTAAAATTAAAGGGGACATGAAAAGTCCTATTTTATGTTTTTTAGGTCCTCCAGGTATTGGTAAAACTTCTTTAGGTAAATCTATTGCGCATGCCATTGGTAGAAAATACATTAGAGTAAGCTTAGGAGGTTTGCACGATGAAAGTGAAATTAGAGGTCATCGTAAAACCTATATTGGGGCTATGCCTGGAAGAATTATACAAAGTATTAGAAAAATTAAAACCTCTAATCCTGTCATGATCTTAGATGAGATAGATAAAATAGGCAGCGACCACAGGGGTGATCCTTCTTCTGCTTTGTTGGAAGTATTGGATCCAGAACAGAATCATAGTTTTTACGATAATTATTTAGAATCTGAATACGATTTAAGTAAAACCTTGTTCATTGCTACTGCTAATGACATCAGCCGTATTCAACCTGCTTTAAGAGATCGTTTAGAAATTATAGATTTAAGTGGTTATGCCGTAGAAGAAAAAGTAGAAATTGCCAAAAGACATTTATTGCCTAAACAAAGAGCTGCACATGGTTTAGAAAAAATAAACTTTAAAGTGTTGGACAATGTGTTGGAAAAAGTAATTGAAGATTATACCAGAGAAAGTGGAGTGCGTGAATTGGATCGTCAGTTGGCCTCTATGATGCGTTATCAAGCCAAAGAATTGGCATATAAAAATAAAGTAAAACCAACGGTGACTAAATCCGATTTACATAAAATTTTAGGACAAGCTAGGTACAGCAATGAAATTTACAAAACAGTCAATATGCCTGGGGTAGCCGTTGGATTGGCTTGGACTTATGTAGGCGGCGATATTTTATTTATTGAAGTTTTGTTGGCCGATGGCAAAGGCGGCATGAAATTAACAGGTAATTTGGGTAATGTAATGAAAGAAAGTGCCGATACAGCATTTACTTATTTACAAAGCAATGCCAAAAAAATTGGCGTTGACCCCATTTTATTTACCACGAAGTCGGTGCATATTCATGTACCAGAAGGGGCGGTCCCTAAAGATGGTCCAAGCGCGGGCATCACCATGTTGACTGCTTTAACTTCGGCTTTTACAGGAAAAAAAGTAAAGCCTTATTTAGCGATGACTGGGGAGATCACTTTACGTGGGCAAGTTTTACCCGTGGGTGGTATCAAAGAAAAAATATTGGCTGCAAAAAGAGCAGGTATGAAAGAAATCATTCTTTGCTGGCAAAACGAAAAAGACATCAATGAAATTGACCACAATTTTATTAAAGGGCTAAGCTTTCATTATGTAAAGACCATGCAACAAGTGCTTGATTTGGCTTTGGTGGGTTAAAACCCTAGCTTTGTTTTATGAAAAGGCATTTCATGCAAAAGCTTGGTTTTTTTATTTTCGGAGTATTTTTTTCTTCATTCAGCCTATTTGCTCAAAATACAGGGGGCAATGCTACTTATAATTTTCTTACGCTTCCTTACAGTGCCAAGGCAACAGCCCTGGGTGGTATGAACATTAGTTCCATGGGCAATGATTTAGGTTTGGCCATGTATAATCCTTCTTTGTTGTCTGCCAAGATGGATGGGGATCTACAGGTTAGTATTCGACCTTATTATGCGAACATTCAACAATATGATTTTAGTGGCGCCAATTTATGGGCTAAAAAAAATTGGGTGATCGGATGGGGTGTCCATTACATGGATTATGGCACTATTAAAATGAATGATCCTGCTGGGAATGAACTAGGCAATTTTAGACCCAATGATTATGCTGCACAAATTTCACTGTCCACATATTATATTAAAAATGTTCAATTAGGGGCTAGTCTTAAATGGATTCAATCCAATTATGGAGTATATAAATCTAATGCTTTGGCGATGGACATTGCCTTGCGTTATACTTCTTCCAATGAATTAAACCAAGCAAGTATTTTATTAAGCAATATTGGTACACAGATAAAAACCTATACGGTTAAAGAAGACTTGCCTTTTAATTTAATTATTGGCTGGTCCAAAAAATTAGAAAAAGCACCTATTCAGTTTTCAGTAACTGCACAAAGATTGTCGGTTTGGAACAATACCTACTATGATATCAATTTTGCCAATCAAGAAGGGTATAAGACACCAGGTAGTTTGCAAAATTTATTTAACCATTTAATTTTTAGTACCGAGGCTTATATAGGTAAACAAGTAAATATTGATTTCGGTTATAATTTTATTCGCAGGTTTGATTTAAACATAGAAAATCAACAAAATTGGTTCAATGGATTCAGTGCAGGTATTGGGATACAATTGCCTCGTACTAAAATACAATATGGAAATGCCTTTTTTCAAAGAAATTTATACCATCACTTCTCTGTTTTTTATTCGCTTAAAAGATAATGTATTTAATTTTTCTTAGGAGGGAATAAGGCCTTGGGTTTTATTGCTTCCTTGTTTGTTTTATTTGCTATTTTTTTTACTGGACCTTCCTTGCTATTTAAGGGGGGCTTATTTATTTCAACTTTATTGGGCATGGCAGGAGAGGTAGCTGGAATTTCATAATCTGATTCTGCTTTTACTTCTTCTTTATTTTCGATATTGATGAGGGTATTGTCCATTGGGTTATTGTCAGCCGAAATAAAATCTACATTAAAATCGCTGGTTATATTTGATGGTCTCTCGAAATTGGCATTGGCATCTAAATTACAAGCAGGATCATGGGACACTTTACTCATAAAATTAGCCCAAATGGGTAGCGCTGCATGGGCGCCTTGTCCAAAATAATTATCTGAGAAACGTATGTATCTATCATCACATCCTACCCAAGCGCCTGCCAATAGTTGTGGGGTATAACCCATAAACCATAAGTCACTGTTGTCATTGGTGGTTCCAGTTTTACCCGCTATGGATTGAGCAGCAACATCGTAAGAATACATGCTTCTTCCTGTTCCTTTGGAAATAACCCCTTGCATCATGCTTACCACCGAATAGGCTGTCACCTCATTGATTATTTTTCTTCGCTGAGGTGAAAAGCTTTCTAATACATTGCCATTCTTGTCTTCAATTCTATTGATAAAAAATGGTTGCGCATTATAACCACCACCAGGGAACATGGTATAGGCTTGTACCATTTCAAACAAAGATATTTCACATGCACCCAATGCAATAGAGGGATAGGGCTGAAGATCGGCTTTGACATTGCATTGTTTTAGATAATCTACAAATGCTTTAGCTGCTTCATTGCCTTTACCATTGATTGATTTCATGATATAGGCAGAGGCGCAGTTTCTTGATTCTGCCAAGGCCTGTGCCATTGGAATGGACATGCCTGTACATGATTTAGTGGTATTGGGTACCATACCATATCCATCAAAATTTTGTTGCTGGTCTTGTACAATCGTATAAGGAGTAAATCCAGATTTCTCGATGGCTAAAGAATACAATAATGGTTTAATGGTAGATCCTACTTGTCTTCTAGTATTGATATTGGCATGATCGTATTTGAATGTTTTGAAATCAACGCCACCCACCCAGGCTTTTACTTCTCCTGTATTGGGGTCGACTGCTAAAAAGCCTGTTTGCAATATTTGTTTATGGTATTTTAAAGAATCATAAGGAGACATCATGGTATCGATGTACCTGTTTTTGTTCCAAGCAAAAATACGCATCGCAATGGGCTCGTTAAAAGTTTTTCTTATTTGAGCTTCTTCTATTTCCTCTTTTTTCATATTTCTCCAACGATCTGTTTGCTTAATGGCCAATTCTAATTGATTGCTAAATTCTTTCCAGATCGCACCTGATTTTATATTGGACTGTTGGTTAAATTCTTTTTGTAAATAAGACATATGTTGGGCCACGGCTTGTTCTGCATACAACTGCATTCTGGGATTGATGGTAGTATAAATTTTTAAACCATCTCGGTACAAGTCATAGGCATCACCATTGTTCTTTTTATGTTCTTTACACCATTTTTTCATGTATTCACCTAAGGTCATTCTAAAATAGGGGCCTAAGCCATTGTTCTGATCTAGCTTTCTGAAATTGGTGGCAATGGGTAAGTTTTTGCAGGCTTCTGCTTGATCGTTGGTGATGTATTTTTGACCGGCCATTCTATTCAATACTAAGTTTCTTCTTTCCAATGCCAGTTTTGGATTTTTATTAGGATTGTATTTAGTAGGCGCATTGATCATGCCAATCAATAGGGCGGCTTCTTCGATGGTTAAACGATCTGGTTCTTTTTGGAAAAAAGTTCTAGAGGCATTGCTCACCCCAAATACGTTCTCACTAAATGGCACTGTATTTAAGTACAAAGTGATGATTTCTTGTTTGGTAAAGTTGCGCTCCAATTTGATGGCAATGATACTTTCTTTAATTTTTTGAATAAAACGAAGAATTTTACTTTTCGTACTCCAATTATCAGTAAATAAATTCTTGGCAGTTTGCATGGTGATGGTGGAAGCACCCCCTTGACTACCTAAAAAGGCAACAGCTCTAATTAATCCTTCTCCATCAATACCATAATGGTCATAAAAACGTTTGTCTTCGGTAGCCACTAAGGCTTGCAATAAATAGGGGCTAATGTCTCTGTATTTAACAGTAATTCTATCTTCTAAATAAAATTTACCCATGGGGGTGGCATCCTGTGCATATACTTGGCTTGCCAAAGAGGCAGTGGGGTTTTCAATGTCATTCAAATCGGGCATGTCCCCAATCCATCCCCAATTCAGCATCAAAAGAAATAATACAAAAATACCGACAGTAATAAAATAGTACTTCCAGAATATTTTTATCCAGTTTTTTTGGGGACGGCTATTGGTGGTAGGCTGATTCACAAATTTTTGTTTTATGGTTTGTAAACATTATCTAACATAAACCTTTCGTATTTTTTCAAATCAACTGGGCTCTTGATTAATATAATATTTGATTTTCCTATTAAATACAATTGATATTGTTTGGTGGGAACAAAGGAGATGATTTCTTTACTTAATCTAGGTTTGATTTTATTGATATAGGTACTTGCATTTGACCTATTACCAAAGTAGCCAATCCATACAATATAAGTTGTTTCATCAAATTGAATGTAAGTTACATTTAAATTTTGCTTTTTAAATTCATCGGCATTTAACAAATTCAAGGCATTTTGCATTTCTTTCACAAAACTGGCACTTACTTTACTCGTCACTAAGGCTATGTAATGTTGTTCTGTACTATCGTTTTCAAATTCAATGGCAGTTGCTAAACTGCTATCTACTATATTTTTTGAAGTGGTGCTAATGGTTTGTGCTTTGATGGTTAAGGTAGGATTGTCTTTACTTATGATTTTTGGGGTGAGGTTACTACTTTGTGCTAATGGGGTCAACGGGCTGATGATTAAATTGGGTTCCTCTCTGACAAGCACAAATGGTAATTCTTTCACTAGCTTTTTTACTTTTAAAGTATCCAAATAGGTTTCAGTAGTTTTCCTATTTTTTAATTCTGCTAATATGTTTTTTGCCTTGTCTTTTATTCTTTCGCTTTTATAAGTTGCAATGATGGAATCTAATAATTTAATGGCCAAGCTGTCTTTACGTTCTTGTGCATACATTTTAACTTTTAAAAATTGATAGGGGACGATCCATTTGCTTCCTCTCAAATTCGTATTCAGCTTTGGCATGTTATTAGAGAATTCTTCCCAGTTGCCAATCTGTGTCAGAAAATAGGCTTCTTTATAGTTGTCTACCAATACATTGTCTTTGTATTTTCTACTTTCAGCTTCGGCTTTTTTAGTCACATAAAATCCATTTGGAAATTGTTTTAATACAATTTGAATAAGACTGTCTGAGGTTGCAGGATTTCCATCGTGTAAATATTGACTCGCTAAATCAAGCATTGCTCTTTCTGTAACAAGGGGGTCTATGTTCTTTTTGATAATTTTAAGATAGATTGGCAAGGCTTTTTCAAAATCATTCAATTGCAATAAAAATACTTGTGCATTGGCCAAGGCTGCTTTATTCCATTCCGTCATGGAGCTGGACAAGGAAATGGCGTCCTTAATTAATACAACGGGTAAGCTATCTTCTTCTTTGGTGCTATTTCCATTGTTTAAAGGGTTGCCCATTGGATTTGGAAAACCAGGCATGTTTTGGTTGACATATTGATTGGCAGTAGGTTTGTCGTTTTTATTGTTGGCATAGGCAATGCCAGGGCTTGTTTTTCTTCTCCAATCATCTACGTTAGGCCTTTCTCCCCATTTTTTTATAAAATTATTCTTTCCTAATTGGACGGTGCTTTTGTTGTCAAAATAAAAATCTGAATTAGATGAATTGTTGTAGCTATTCAATAAAGCAGCATTGATGTTGTTATAGGGGACATCATCTTTAACAGCAATACTCGTCTTATCAATAAATAAATTCTTTTGCGCTAGTTGAGTTTCTTGTACTCTTCTTTGCCAAGCAGAAGCATACAATTCCTGTCGATCTGGGTTTAAATCATAAATGAATTGTAAAGTATCTTGTCTATGAATAATTTTTTCATTTTTTTCAATAGTCGACATCCATTTTTTTCTTAATTGGATATTTTCGTAATTGGGGTTGGTTTTTAATACACTGACAATACTATCATAAGCAATTCTAGAAATGGTGTATTGATCAATATTGTAATTGATACTGGCCAATAGTTCAAAGGCTTTTGCTTTTTGTTTTAAACTGTTGTTGTTTTTCTTGATAGAATAGATCAGCCAATCGGTGGCTTTGTCAAAGGCTTTATTTTGAATTGCCAATTTTGCCATTTCAAAATAGATGATGTCTGTATAAGGTTTGTACTTTTCTCGCTTGGTCATTTTCTCCAAAGAAAAAGCCAAATCCAACCAAGGGGTATTGGCATTTTTAGAATCAATGGTGATCATGGCAATTTTAGCATACACGCCCACAATTGGGTTGGTAGCATAGGTATTGGCTTTTTTATACCAGGTATAGGCTTTTTTCCAGTTTTCAGCTCTTTGCCATAATTGAGCAATCAAATAATACCACCTTGTTTTAGCTGCTTCATCTAGGGCATTCGGAATTGCCATTTCTAATGCTGCAGCAGCTTTATCATTCACTTCCATTAAATAATAACCATAGGCCATTTGTTCATTCAAAAAAGGAACCAACCTTTTAGGGAACAAAGCATCTGATTGAAGTAATTGCAATAAGCTCATGCCTTCGTTCAGTGCGCCTGTTTCGAAATAATTTCTAGCCTGCCAAACCATGCTTTCATTGCGCACATTCTTATTTTCCCACAATCGATTATTTTCGGCAGTGGCGATACTAAATTTACCTTTGGTATTTCTTAGATTACTTCCAATCAATAAATCTGCCCCGTTTTCTTTTTCATCAAATGAATAATTGATGAATTGCAAAATACTACCAGCAGTATCAAAATTTTTATGAAATAAATAGACTTTGGCCAATAATAAATAAGCGTCGTCGACATAATTGCTTCTTAGGTCATGTAAAACAATGTTGGCATTGCAACGATACACCATAGAATCTAAATTATTTTTGGCGGTTGCACTTAAATCATAATCATAAAAGCTTAATAAGCTTGTAAAATCATCTTGGTAATCTGTGCGTGCCTTTTGTAAATTTTCATTGAATTCTTCTTCTGCATTAAATAAATAATTAAACTGTGAAACCGTATTTTGATAGGCCCTCCTGCCTAGTGAATATTTAGTAGTTAAAAGTCGTTCATAGGGAAGAGGTCTTTCCACTTCTCTAAATACTCCTTTTTTCATAGCGCCATTGACAACGCTGTCTGCTTTGGCTTGGATTTGGTTGGCTTTTTTATAAAACAAGCCTTTTATAATTTTTTGATTGGTATCTAGAATTTTATTGATGCCCTTAATCAATTTAGTGTTGTTGATATCAAGTAAATCAATAGAGGTATCTTGTTTCTTATTTTTGTTGTCTTGTGCCTTTAATCCCAAGGGTAAAACAAGGCTAAAGCAAATCGCTAAAAGCCAATATTGGTAATATTTAATAGGGACGATTCTACTTTGCATAATAAGGGTAAAAACAGCTTAAAAATACATTTATTTCCTATTATTTACTTAAAAAAATAGAATCCATCGTATCTTTAACAAGCATTCAATTTTATGGCAAATTTAGACATCAATAATACTTTCAAAAGAACCAGCAATATCTATCGTTTAGTGATTACAAACGATGACACTTATGACGAGGTTTTAGCCTTAAGATTGTCAAGAAAGTCAGTGTATCTTGGTGTGAGTATTACTTTTATTTTATTGGTAGGGATGACCATTGCACTGATTGCTTTTACGCCATTGAGGTATTATATCCCTGGTTATGGCACCAAAGAAAGTAGATCGGCCCTACAGTTATTAAAAATACGGACCGATTCTCTAGAACAATCTATTCACTACAAAGAACAATATTTAGAAGGCATAAAAAAAGTTTTGTCTGATGGTAATCCTAAACAATTAGATACTTTGCCCTTAAAATTACCTGAGAATAAACAATCCTTTGATTAATGACCACCAAGTTTAAAGAAAAATCTCCTCCATATCAACAGCCCAATTACAATTGGTCTAAATACCTTGGACTTGGCTCGCAACTCATTGTAGGATTATTGGTTAGTTTATATTTAGGTAAAAAATTAGACATCTATTTTAATCATCATGCTTTTTTTGCATGGATGGCGCCTTCCATATTTATTTTGATTGTTTTAATCAGTGTAGTAAGGGATACGCAAAAGAAAAATTAATCTATGGGTAATCAAAGAACAAAAATTGTCATTGTACTTTTTGCTGTTATTAATCTTGTTGGATTTTTAGCTATAAAAGGGTATTGGCAAACAACCCTAAAAATTAATTTTTTATTGGTGGTGAATGCTTTACTATTATTTATGTATTTTTTTAATGTCATCAGATTAAATAAATTAGATAAGTCCAATCCCAATGCCATGATTAGGTCGGTGATGATAGGTACCCTATTAAAAATGATCGTTTTTATTGGAGTAGCCATGGCCTATACTACACAAGTGAAAGTACCTGTTGGGATGCCTACTTTATTATGCAGTATGGGTTTGTATCTTGTCTATACATGGTTAGAAATTAAGGGCGAACTGGTTAAAAAGTAATTGACTATTTAATATTTTACATACATTGTCTAAGGTCGAACATCCATTACAAGCGCTAGCCAATTATTTGCCAGATGGTACTTTCAAGCCAGTGGTTCAATTGATTCATCAATACAAGGTACATTTAACAGTTACAAGAGAAAGGAAATCGGTATTGGGTGATTATAGACATCCCTTCATGGGTTCCAATCATAAAATAACGGTCAATGGCAATTTAAATAAGTATGAATTTTTAATTACGCTTTTGCATGAATTGGCGCATTTATTATGTTTTGAGCAATTTAGAAATAGGGTGGAGGCGCATGGGAAAGAATGGAAATCAATTTACGGTCAATTACTGGCTCAATTTATTCAATTGCAAATTTTCCCAGAGGATATAAAAAAGAGTTTACAAAAAACTTTACTCAATCCCGCTGCCACTGCCAATGGGGAGACTGCTTTATTATTAGTGTTAAGAAAATACAATCCAGTTCAAAAAGAAGGTTTGCTGACACTTGCACATGTTGCAGATGGTACATTATTTATGGAAACAAAAGGCAGAACATTCAGAAAAATAAAATTAAGGCGCAAGCGTATTGAATGTATTGAGATTGCTACAGGCAATATTTATTTATTCAGTGCGCTAACTGAAGTAAAAATCATTAAAGAGGACGTTTAGATTTTTATATTTTATAAAAAATCTATAAAACAAAAAGCCCCCGAGATATCGGGGGCTTTTAAAAATCATTAGAGGATAATTCAAAGCCCATAAATTCTTCGAATTTGGGCTGTAGAATTATAAACATTAGAGAGGACGTTTAGATTTTTATATTTTATAAAAAATCTATAAGTCCTAAGCAACAGCTTGTTTCACCAAGGCTGCTGCTTCACTTAATTGAATCGCAGATTGTACTTTCAATCCACTTTCATCTATTAATTTCTTGGCCTCTACTGCATTGGTTCCTTGTAAACGAACGATGATAGGGATATTGATATTGCCTAGTTTATTGAATGCTTCAATCACACCAGCAGCCACACGATCGCAACGAACAATACCTCCGAATATATTAATAAGAATAGCTTTTACATTAGGATCTTTCATGATGATTCTAAAACCAGCTTCTACTGTTTGAGCATTGGCAGTACCACCTACGTCTAAGAAGTTGGCAGGTTCACCACCGCTTAATTTAATCATGTCCATGGTAGCCATGGCTAATCCAGCTCCGTTCACCATACAACCCACATTACCATCTAATTTAACAAAGTTCAAATTAAATTCTCCAGCTTCTACTTCGGTAGGATCTTCTTCGGTTACATCACGCATGGCCAATAAATCAGGATGACGCATTAAAGCGTTGTCATCTAGATTCATTTTACAATCCACTGCTATAATTTTATCGTCAGAGGTTTTGAATAGGGGATTGATCTCTAACATTGAACAATCCAATCCTACATAAGCATTGTATAAATTAGTAACAAATTTCACGCAATTTTTTAAAGCCTCTCCACTTAAACCTAAGTTGAAAGCAATTTTTCTAGCTTGAAAACCTTGTAAGCCACCTCCTGGGTGTACCCATTCTTTGTATATTTTTTCAGGTGTATCATGTGCAACATCTTCAATGTTCATTCCACCTTCGGTACTGTACATGATTACGTTCATGCCTTTGGTACGGTCTAATAAGATAGACAAGTAAAATTCTTTAGTAGGTTGAGGCCCTTCATAATAAACGTCTTGTGCTACTAAAATTTTAGAGACCAATTTACCAGCAGGGCCAGTTTGAATGGTCACCAAAGTGCCACCTAAAATATTCTTTGCAAAATTGGTGATGTCGGCTTCTGATTTGCCCACAGCCACCCCTTTTTGTTCGGTACCAACAATTTTTCCTTTACCTCTTCCTCCAGCATGAATTTGTGCTTTCACTACCGCAAACTTATTGTTGGTTTCAGTTGCTATTTTTTGGTAAGCAGCAATGGCTGCTTCTACAGTATCAACAGCAATGCCTTCTTGAACAGGAACATTGTACTTTTTAAGTAAGTCTTTAGCTTGGTACTCATGCAGATTCATACGATATAAATTTTGGCGAAGTTAATAGATTTTAAGCATAGAATACACCTAAAAACTTAATTTTGTTGTTTAAACATTGATTTATATCTTTACTTTATAATAATAAGACCAAATGGATGTAATTTACATTCCAAAATCTTAAATTTATTAAACAAAATACAAGTATGAAAAAAATCATCTTCTCTTTAACACTAATCGCATCGTCGATTGCTTTATTTTCTTTTACTGCTAAAACAAAAGTAGCTGATGTAGTAACATTTAATGTGAATGCTAAAAGTAGTAAAGTAGATTTTACAGGTTCTAAAAAAAGTGATTACCACACTGGTTACTTCCCGATCAAATCTGGTTCTGTTCAGGTAGAGGGTGGTAAATTAGTACGTGGTAGCTTTGTGATTGATGTAGCTGGCTTAAAAGTAACTGATGAGCGCGGTGGCGAAAAATTACAAGGTCATTTGACTTCTCCTGATTTCTTTGATATTTCAAAATTTGGGGATGCCACATTTAAAATCACAAGTGTTAAATATACAAGTGGGGATAAAGCAACCATTGCAGGCGATCTTACTTTAAAAGGGGTGACTGCTCCATTAAGCTTTACTGCTAGCATTAGAAATGCAGACGATAAAGGTTTCTTTGCCGAGGCATTTTTACCTTTGGACAGAACAATTTTCGGAATTAAATATGGTGTTGGGATGGTAGATGCTGAAGTTCAATTAGCTGTTCATATCTACGGTACAAAGTAATTCAATACTTATACTCCTTGAATATAAAAAGCCCTCCGATAAATCGGAGGGCTTTTTGCTACGCGTTTATTTTAAAGGAAATATAAAATAAATGCTCCGCTCTTTGATTATTTTAAATTCCGTATCGCTCTTTTAACACATGCAGATGATGCAAGGCATGACCAAAAATTATAAAGCCACTCGCATTTACTGATAAAGGCAAATTACTGGCCGTACCTTTTTGTTTTAAATCTTCTTCCGTAAAAGAGGCAAATAACATATTCGTGGATTGCCTAACTATTTTCCATTCAGCAATCATTTCTTTCCAATTGCGCTGCCCTGCTGTTGCTTTCTGAGCGTAAGCATTTTCATCAAAGCCCATCATAGGAGAAGTTTCACCTCTAGCAATAGATAAGGCCCTATATGCAAAAATTCTTTCGGTATCAATTACATGTTGCAGCATTTGCCTAATCGTCCATTTATCTGGGGCATAAGCAAAATTAATTTTCTCTGTGGGAATGGCATTCCATGCATCAATGATTCTGTCATTGTATTGTTGTACTAAAATGGAATAATCTTTCCCGCTGGTATAGTTGATATAAGTTTGATGAAAACTGCCATATTCTGAGGCGCTGGGTCTGGACATAAAATTAAATTATTGGGTAAATATTGTTTTTAATTCTTAATTGTTTGTCTTTTTCTTTTTAATTGATTTAGATGGAGCTTGGGAGGACATGATTTTAGCCATTTCGATTGCTTTAGCTGCATTCACAATACCACCTGATTTGGCAATGGCAGCGAGGGTTTTTGAACTATCTCTCTGTGGTATAGCAAAAATCATCTCTTTATCTTTCGGTGTCCAAACAGATTGCATGATTATATCTTTAACTTCTAAGGCACTCAAGGAAGGAAAATACGATCTTATGAGCCCAGCTATATTACTGACAATGGGCCCGGCCATGCTAGTACCATTTAAATAACCATGGTTGTGCTTTCCAGGTAAAGTGGAGTAAATCTTATAACCCGGGGCCAATACATCCACGATTCTTGGGCCATAATTGCTAAAATCTGTCAGTATACTTTCTCCTATACTTTCATCACTACTAGCTGCCACAGTGAGTACATTTTTTGCTGTATCATCTAATTGGCTAGAGTAGGGATTAGGAAAAACATTTTTCTCCTCTAAGTTGTAATATTCATTGCCAGCGGAATGTATGATTAAAACATCTTTTGAAGCAGCATATCGAATAGCACTATCTACCCAAATTTGCTGCGGAGAATAAGATTTCCCAAAACTCATATTGATAATTTTAGCTCCATTGTCTACTGCATATCGAATGGCCAAAGCAACATCTTTATCATATTCATCTCCATCTGGTATGGCTCTGATGGCCATAATTTTTAAAGGTGGATACAAATGATCAGTGGACCAACTGCTGTCTGGAAAACTTGCCACTAAACCCGCTACATGGGTACCATGTCTTGCATTAGGGCCAGTGACATCATTATTGCCATAATAACGGTCTAAAAAATTATTGTATTCATCTTTCACAATGTCTTCTCGAATATTGCTCATCGTGACTTCTTTTGCATTCGACGCTTTTTCTTTACTTTCTATGTATTCATTTAGATCTTGGATGATTTCTTGGAAAGGAGTGGTTTTGTCAATACCTAAAATGCTGACAGTTCTTAAAAAAGATACTTTGGCTTCAAAAGCAATTCTACCCAAGGGCTGATAGGGCTCTAATTGATTGGTAGTGAAATTGGAATCACCCATATCCTTGATGATGTTTGCTCCAATTTTTTTTAAAGCATTGGCCGCCATTTTAAAGTATTGTAAATTCGTAGCCTCTTCTGCTGAAAATTCCATTTCTTTACTTACTTCTTGCCAAGTAGCATATTGTTTTTTTTGAATGGGATCTAAATGCTGTGTATCAATGACTTTATTTTCGAATTTGTTTTTTAATTGATGATAGATTCTAGTTTTTTCTGCATCAGTTTTATTGATGTTTCTTCCGTCTTTGCCCCCTAAAAAATTCCATCCTTGCACATCATCTACATAACCATTTTGGTCGTCATCGATTTTGTTGTTAGGAATTTCTTTAGGATTTTTCCATAACAGTTTTTTTAAATCTAATTGGTTGGTATCAATACCGCCATCAATCACTGCCACGATGATGGGGCTAGGAATAATTGCATAGGTGGATAGGCGTTGATAGGCTTTTTGTAAACTAACGCCATGCAAACTGTCTTTTTCAAAATCTTTCCAATGCCAATTTTGATTGCGCTGTCCCCAAGTAATGAAAACAATAAAATAAAAAGCAAAAAAAAGTACAGCTGATTTCATGCAAAAAATACTAATAGCTAAAAATCAAATTTAATGCCTTGTGCTAAAGGAAGATGGGTGCTCCAATTGATGGTATTGGTTTGCCTACGCATATAGGCTTTCCATGCATCCGATCCGCTTTCTCTTCCACCTCCTGTTTCTTTTTCACCACCAAAGGCACCGCCAATTTCTGCACCACTGGTACCTATGTTTACATTGGCAATACCACAATCACTTCCTAGTTGTGATAAAAATAATTCAGACTCTCTCATATTCAAAGTCATGATAGCTGATGACAAACCTTGTGGTACTGCATTTTGTATGCCTATCGCTTCTTCAATTGTTGAATATTTCATAAGGTATAAAATTGGCGCAAAGGTTTCATGTTGTACCATTGCATGATGGGGTAGCGCTTCTGCAATGCATGGTTTTACATAACAACCACTTTCAAAACCAGCCCCAGTCAATACACCGCCTTCTACAATAAACTTTCCACCTTCTTTTTTACAAGCCTCGATAGACGCTAAATACATTTTCACCGCATCGGTATCAATTAAAGGGCCCATATGATTTTTTGAATCTAAAGGGTCTCCAATTTTTATTTGTTGGTAGGCGTTGACTAATTTAGTAACGAATTGATCGTAAATTTTTTCATGAATAATTAATCTTCTAGTGCTGGTACATCTCTGTCCTGCAGTACCAACAGCTCCAAACACAGCACCCACCAAGGACATATCTAAATCGGCATGTTCTGAAATGATGATGGCATTGTTACCGCCCAATTCTAAAATAGTTTTACCTAATCTGGCGGCCACTGCTTGATTTAATTCTTTGCCCATTCTAGTAGACCCGGTTGCAGAAACCAAAGGGATTCTTTTATCATGACTCATCCATTCGCCCACGGCTTTGCCGCCTTGTATTAAATTGTTAACACCTTCAGGCACTTGGTTGGCTTTAAATACTTTGGCCACTATGTTTTGAATGGCATTGCCACATAAGGGTGTTTTTTCACTAGGCTTCCAAACTGTTACATTGCCACAAACCCATGCTAGTGCTGCATTCCAACTCCATACTGCTACAGGGAAATTAAAGGCAGAGATGATACCTACAATACCCAATGGATGCCATTGTTCATACATTCTATGTAAAGGACGTTCACTGTGCATGGTCAGTCCATACAATTGACGAGACAAGCCCACTGCAAAATCACAGATATCAATCATTTCTTGGACCTCCCCCAAACCTTCTTGCAAACTCTTGCCCATTTCATAACTTACCAATTGGCCTAAGGCTTGTTTTTCATTTCTTAAGGCTTCTCCCAATTGTCTCACCACTTCACCTCTTTTTGGAGCTGGCCATGTTCTCCATTCAAGAAATGCATTTTCTGCTGTTTGTATAATTTGTTCGTAAGCCTCTTTGTCAGTGCTCACGATGGTGCCAATTTCTTTGTTGTCTACTGGAGAATAGGAACTTATTTTTTGACCCTTGCTATTATACCATACAGTTCCGGTAGAACTTCCTTGGTTTTCTTTTTGTAATGACAATATTTGTAAAAAATTCATTTGGTTAGTTTTATTTAGTTCAATTATTTTTTTATTTTTTCAATTAACTGCGTTGTAGAAAATCCATCAACAATGGGGTTGATGATCACTTTGCCTCCACCAGCGATGACTTCTTTAGCACCCACAATTTGTTCAATGGTATAATCTCCTCCTTTAACAAGTACATCTGGCATAAGCGACTGAATTAATTCCAGCGGCGTATCTTCTTCAAACACTACTACCAGATCTACGACCATTAAATTGGCTAGAACAATGGCACGGCTATGGGTATTGTTAATGGGTCTGCTAGGCCCTTTTAGTCTTTGTACACTTTGGTCGCTGTTCAAGCCTACAATTAAATAGTCTGCTTCTTTGGCAGTCTGTGCCAAGGAAAATAAATGACCTGGATGTAGTATGTCAAAACAGCCATTGGTAAAAGAAAAAGTTTTTCCATTTACTTTCCAAGCACTAATCAAAGCTTTTGCTTCGGTTACTGTTTTAATTTTTTGCTCTATGAATTCTACGGCGCGCATCTTATTTAGTTTGTTTATTAAATAGGGGAAGTAGGATTAAACTTAAACCACCCAATACGAGTACGATTAAAAATTGGGAGAACCATTGAAGGGTTCCGTTGGCCAATCCCAAGGTATAATCTACGCCATTTAATTCTAAAACCTTGGCCATAAAATAAGCATAGGCACCAATACCTCCTGGCGTAATAATCATTCCAATGCTAGCATAAGCCAAACAACTTATAGCCGTCGCAAATGAACTTTCAGTGCCTATTGTTCCATACAAGCCTATGTAAGTAGCTAGTAAATATAAAAACCAAATACCAAAAGAGTAAAAGAAAAATAAATTGTGCTTTTTTAATTTAGTGGCACTCATGATGCCCGCCCAAACACCCCAAAAAATTCCTCTAACACTATCGATCAGCTTCTTTAATTTTTGTTTGAAAGAGAAAAAAAGTATCAACAATACAATTAGTACTACTACAACAATGGCAATATACCATTGATTGTGCGTTTCACTCCCTGGGCTGACCGAACTAGTTGGTAATTGATGCCACCCACTTTGTATCACATTAAATTGAAGGGTCAATGCCAATAAAAAAACAAGGCCCAAACACAAAACATCAAAGGCGCGCTCAGCTACAATGGTGCCAACAATTTTATCACCAGGGACTTTTTCATACTTGGACAAAAGGGTACATTTTAATACCTCTCCTAATCGAGGGATGGCTAAATTAGCCAAATAGCCAATCAGGACTGCCAAAAAAGTATTCATGATACTAGGACGATAACCCAATGGTTCCATCATCAAACGCCATCTTAAAGCACGTAAAAAATGAGCAAGGCTTAGTATGAAAAATACTGGAAGAATAATCCAAAAACGGGAATGTTGTAATGACAGCTTAAATTTATCCCATTCCTGGGTTGGAATTTGGTGTAAACTCCACCAAATCAATAATATGCCTATAAAAAAAAAGAAGGCTATTTTTAGCAGTTTACCCATTTCATTTGAATTATTTTAACACAATGCAATTTACAACCAATTGTCTACTAAATGAGGGTGCAGGGCCTTATTTATTGCCCTTTTTTGTCGTTTCTTAAAGTCCTTAGTATTACGTACCTTTGCACACTCAAACTTTGTATTGAGTTAAACCCCAAACGGAATGTCTGAAAAAAAACGAATCTTATTCATCGCCACCGAGATGTCACCTTATTTAGAGTTGACAGAATTCGCAGAGGTCATTAATAAGCTCGCTATTAAAAGCAATGACAGCGGTTTAGAAGTTCGCTGTATCATGCCTAGGTTTGGTGTAATTAATGAAAGAAGGCATCGCCTTCATGAAGTGGTTCGCCTTTCAGGAATCAATGTTCAGCTGGATGGGGACGATTATCCGCTTCAAATTAAGGTAGCTTCCTTACCCAATGCAAGATTACAGGTGTATTTTTTAGAGAATGAGGACTTCTTTAAAAGAAAGCACTTATTTCATGATGAACATGAAAAGTGGTATGATGACAATGCCTTACGCACCATCTTTTTCTGCCGTGGGGCTTTAGAAACGGTGAAGAAATTCGGATGGCCTCCAGATATTATCCATTGTAGTGGTTGGATGACAGGGTTGATTCCAGCATACATCAAAAACGCTTTTAAAAAAGAACCTGTTTTTTCAAATGCCAAAACAGTGTTCACCATTGGTCAAAATACATTTGAAGAAAAATTCAATAAGGATTTTTTAACCAAGGCCCTGATCAATACCAATATTAAGGAGAAAGATTTAGAACCATTTAAGGATTTGAACAATGCTTCTTTGTTTAGAGGAGGGGCTACTTATGCAGATGCTATTAGTTTTGGAGCTGATGTAATAGACAAAAAATTAGTTTCTGAATTTTCATCTGTAAAAGGAAAAAAAGTGATTCCATTCAACGGATGGGATTCCGATTTAACAGAGTATTTAGATTTATACAACGAACTTGCAGGCAAATAAAGACAAATAATTCATGGCATCGAACAACCTAGTTAGAAATTTTCTTATAACCTCTTTTACTTTTTTACTTTTTTCGTCATGTACGAAAGTGAGCACCACCGATTTGGGATTAGGTCTTTTGCCACCATTGGATTATTTCAATACCAAGGACACTACCTTGGAAATGACTACGACAACGGTGGATTATCCTGATACTTTAAGAATCTATGGTTCCGATTATCAAATGGTAGGTAACATTACAGACGATGCACTTTTTGGTGCTACCAATGCCTCTATGTTTTTTCAATTAAAGCCAAGCTATTTCCCATTTTATATTCCTGGCAATAGAGATAGTTTGGAAGTAGATTCTGCCGTGTTAATATTGTCTTACAAAGGTTTTTATGGTGATTCTACCAAGCCGTTGGTTTTAAATTTAAGAAGAATTGATGCAAGCACCCCTTTGTTGATAGATTCACCATTGTATGCAAGCAATTATCCTGAACTGTACAATATAAAAACCGATTTAGCTTTGGCAGATCCTTTTACTTTAGATTTTACACATGTAAGAGATTCTGTTTATAATAGATTTGAGGCAGCGGCCAAACAAATTAGAATTCCTTTGTATAAATCTATTGCTAAAATATTTATAAAAAATTATGATTCTTCAGGTGCGTATAAAAATGATACTGCTTTAAGAAATAATTTCCCAGGTTTTGCATTAACTGCCAACGTTGCATCCAATAAAAATGTATTGGTTCAAATTAATTTATTAGATACCAATACCAAATTGGCCTTGTATTATAAAAGTACATCAACTACAAGTGCTTCTTATCAAAGAGACACTGCAGTGGCTAATTTTGGTTTTAGTTTATTTGACAATGGACATGTCAATTTTATCAAGAGAAATACAGCAGGTTCTGAATTGGCCAAGCACTTATCCAATAAATTGTTAAGTGATTCTTTGGTCTACGTTCAAACCAGCCCTGGTACCATGATAAAAATGAAAGTACCTGGATTAAAGGCCTTTAAAAATAAGATCATACACCGAGCAGAATTGATTGCAGAGCAAGTGCCTGCCAATCTTGGTTCAAATGCTTTAGAAAAATTCTTATTACCTCCACAATATTTATTCTTAGGTACTTATGATTCTACTTCTAAAAGAATAAGAAATGTACCCAATGATTTCAACGGCACTGGTGATCAAGCTAGCTTGGCTCGCTTTGGTGGAAAAGTACAATACAAAAGCAGCAATGGTTATGACAATGTAGCTACCTATAATTTTGGTATCAGTAGATATGTACAAGGAGTTATTTCTCGTTCTGATTCAATCTTTGATTTTAGAATTTTGGCTCCTGTAAATGATTCCATCTCCTATGTTTATCCGCATCCAAACAACAGCTTGGCGCCTACCACTAATTATTTATCCACTTCATTTGGCAATCAACCAGCCATAGGAAGAGTAAGATTAGGAGGAGGTACCCATTCTAAATTTAAAATGAGGTTACATATCTATTATTCAGATTTATAAGTCAAGCCTTAATCAAATTGTTTTTATTTATATATTTGCACTTTAAATACTAATCTATGCCATATTTATTTACTTCTGAGAGTGTTTCTGAAGGACATCCAGACAAAGTAGCGGATCAGATTTCTGACGCTTTAATTGATAACTTTTTAGCTTTCGATCCACAATCCAAAGTGGCTTGTGAGACTTTAGTGACTACAGGTCAAGTGATATTGGCTGGTGAAGTTAAATCTAAAGCTTATTTAGATGTTCAAACCATTGCGCGTAATGTGATCAAGAAAATTGGCTATACTAAGAGTGAATATATGTTCGAAGCAGATAGTTGCGGTGTGTTAAGTGCAATACATGAGCAATCTGCCGATATCAACCAAGGTGTAGATAAAAAGAAAAAAGAAGAACAAGGTGCTGGTGACCAAGGTATGATGTTTGGTTATGCTACTAACGAAACCGACGATTACATGCCATTAGCTTTGGATTTAGCGCACAAAATTTTAATTGAATTGGCTGCCTTAAGAAGAGAGAACAAAGCAATCAAATATTTACGTCCTGATGCAAAATCTCAAGTAACCTTAGAGTACAACGACAAAAACGAGCCTGTAAGAATTGATGCGATTGTCGTTTCTACGCAACACGACGATTTTGATGCAGAAGCAAAAATGTTAGCGAAAATTAAAAAAGACATCGTTGAAATTTTAATTCCGCGCGTAAAAGCAAAATACAAGAAATATGCTAAGTTGTTTAACAACGATATTACTTATCATATTAATCCAACGGGTAAGTTTGTAATTGGTGGTCCACATGGTGACACTGGTTTAACTGGCCGTAAAATTATCGTAGATACTTACGGTGGTAAAGGTGCACACGGTGGTGGCGCCTTCTCTGGTAAAGATCCTAGTAAGGTAGATCGCTCTGCAGCTTATGCAACGCGTCACATTGCAAAGAACCTAGTAGCTGCTGGTGTAGCTTCAGAAGTTTTGGTACAAGTATCATATGCGATTGGTGTAGCGAAACCTACTTCTATTAACGTAAATACTTACGGTACTGCTAAAGTAAAATTAACAGATGGTCAAATTGGTAAATTAGTAGAATCCATTTTTGATTTACGTCCTTACTTTATCGAGCAAAGATTAAAATTAAGAACACCAATGTATAGTGAAACTGCTGCTTACGGACATATGGGTCGTAAGAATGAAACAGTGACTAAAACATTCACTACACCCGATGGTAAATCAAAAACGATGAAAGTAGAATTGTTTACTTGGGAGAAATTGGATTATGTTGCGAAAGTGAAAAAAGCTTTCGGTTTAAAATAATTGAATGAATTATAAAAACCCTCTCGAGATTCGAGAGGGTTTTTTATTTATACGAGATAGGCGAACTGAATTTGAATCATATACACTTGATGAATGCAATTTTATGAAGAACGAAAAAAATCCTTGGGAAACCATTAGTGGAAAATTAGTATATGATAATCCTTGGATTAATTTAACTGAATACGAAGTAATTACGCCTGCGGGTAAACCAGGTATTTATGGTAAAGTGCATTTTAAAAATATTGCTATTGGCGTTATTGTAATAGATGAAAACGGAGCTACTTATTTAGTAGGTCAATACCGATTTCCATTGAACGAATACAGTTGGGAAATTCCAGAAGGGGGTTGCCCAGAAGGAACCGATTATTTAAGCGCTGCTAAAAGAGAATTAAAAGAAGAGACAGGTTTTGAAGCAAAAAACTGGACAGAAATTTTACGCATGCATCTTTCTAATTCAGTATCTGATGAATATGCAGTGGTCTACGTAGCACAAGACTTAACGGCAGGCGAAGCGGAGCCAGAAGAGACAGAAAAATTAACGGTTCAAAAAATGCCTTTTACCCAAGCTTTAGACTGGGTCATAGAAGGAAAAATTACCGATTCTATTACAGTGGCTGCCATTTTAAAATGGAATCTAATGCAATCAAAAATCGTTTAACTTTGAGCAGTATGGAGGAAAGACAATCAAGACCAGATAGACCCTATAAGCCAAGACCCAGATTTAATGCAGATCGTGGTCCTGCAACTGAGCGTAAATTTATTATTGGTCGTCAGCCATTGATAGAGGCATTTGAGTCCGGTACCAATATTGAAAAAATATTGATTCAAAAAAATGCACAGGGCGAGGGCTTAAGTGAAATTAAAAATATAGCAAGAGATAAAAGTATTCCTATACAATTAGTGCCCATTGAAAAATTAAATGGCATGACAAAGGCGAATCACCAGGGGGTACTTGCTTTTATATCTAAAGTAAAATATTTAGAATTACAAGAAGTCATAGATTTTGTAGTAGCTAAAGCACAGACACCTTTGTTTTTAATGCTAGATGGTGTCACCGATGTAAGAAATATTGGCGCCATTGGAAGAAGTATACACTGCTGTGGTGCACAGGCTTTAATTATTCCTGATAAAGGGGTAGGTGCTTTAAATGAAGAAGCCTTTAAAAGTAGTGCAGGAGCATTGGAACATATACATATTGTTAGAGTGAATAGTTTATTAAAAGCAGTGGACTTACTGCATTTAAATGGCATTCAAGTTTTCACAAGTGAAATGCGCGCAGATAAAAATATTCATGAATTGGATTTGACCATTCCTTCTTGTATTATTATGGGAGATGAGGGTAGAGGGGTACAACCTTATTTAGCCAAGGCTGCCGATTATTTTTTCAAAATACCCATGGCTACAAATTTTGACTCCTTTAATGTTTCCGTAGCTGCTGGTATAATTTTATATGAAGCGATGAAGCAAAGAATGTTTCCCCTAAAATAATTGGCCTTAGATGAGTACCTTAAAATTTAAATTAACGCTACCTGCTAAACGTTCCGAGCACGCTATTGGTTATAGGGATGGTTTATTTTTAATAGGTTCTTGCTTTTCTGAAAATATGGGTGCTAAATTAAATACCCATTTATTTAATGTATTTGAAAACCCACATGGTATTTTATTTAATCCTATAAGTGTGGCGCAGTCCTTATCGGATTGTATCAATAACAAACAATTTACAGAAGCCGATCTTTTTAAACTCAACGAAGTTTGGAACAGTTGGCAGCACCATACTCGTTTTTCAGGCATCACTGCTAAAGATGCTTTAGATAAAATAAATAACTCCATTAGTAAAGCGCATATTTTTTTACAAAATACCGATCATATTGTTATTACCCTTGGTTCTGCTTGGGTGTATCAATTGAATAGTCAATCTCCGTCCGGGGCAGGGCAGGTAGTGGCTAATAATCATAAAGCACCTGCTAATTGGTTTGATAAACATTTAATGAAACCTGATGCATTAACTATTTTATTAAAAAAGATGGTAGAGGATCTTTTAAAGTTTAATCCTCATCTGCAAATAATTTTTACTATTAGTCCTGTTCGTCATTTAAGAGAAGGCTTAGTGGAGAATAATAGGAGCAAGGCAGTGCTCATTCAAGCGGTGCATGAAATAGTGGATAACGCAGAAAATATTGCTTATTTCCCTTCTTATGAATATGTAATTGACGATTTAAGAGACTACCGTTTTTATGCAGAGGATTTAGTGCATCCCAATTATGCAGCATCCAATTATGTTTGGGAGAAATGGATAGAGACTTATATGAATGAGGAAACTCAAAATATCATGAAACAAGTAGCCGAATTACAATTGGCCATGCAACACAAACCCTTTTTTGCAGGATCAACTCAACATAAAGAATTTTTACTTCAATGTATGGTTAAAACAGAGCGTTTATTGAGTTTGTATCCTTATTTATCTTTGACTGAGCAAATGCAGTATTTTAAACAAGAAATTGACAAATAAATTCTTAATTTAGTTGTCTAAACATTTGTTATGCGCCTATTGCCTTTGATTGCCTCTGCCATAGTTACGATTGGATTGGTGGCTGTTTTGAATACTCAATTATCTATTGGAACCACCAAATCACCAAAACTGGGTTATTTTTTATCTCCCCAACATGGATTTTGGAAAAATGCCGAAAAAGTAAATACCAATTTTGATGCCTCTATTCTAGCAGGTGAATTAAAAGGAAATGTAGATGTTTATCTAGATGACAGATTAGTCCCACATATTTATGCCGATAATGACCAGGACGCCTATTTTGTGCAAGGCTATTTACATGCAAAGTTTAGATTGTGGCAAATGGATTTTCAAACAAGAGTTGCCTCTGGAAGATTAAGCGAAATTGCTGGTGCGGATAAATTGTCCATTGATCGTTTTTTTAGAAGACTAGGAATGGTCTATGGAGCTGAGCAAACCGAAGCAAAAATTAATGCAACCAACCCTGAGATGAAGGCAACAGTAGATGCCTATACAGCAGGGGTAAATGCTTATTTAAAGCAATTGGCTCCTGAAGATTTGCCCTTTGAATATAAGTTAATGAACTACGCCCCCGAATTATGGACACCCAAAAAAACATATTTGTTTCTAATGTTCATGTCCTATGATTTAACAGGTCATTCTGTGGCTAATGATTTACAATTAACCAATACCAAGGATTTTTTAGGCTATGATTTATTCAAAAAATTATATACCAACCAACAAGATTCTTTAGATCCCATTATTCCCAAAGGAACATTGTATCAGAAACCGTCTATGGTGCCAATTCAACCAGCCAATGCTGATTCTAATTATTTAATGAAAACTACTAGTCTAGCATTGAATGTACAAGAAGCACCAATGACCCCCAATAAAAACAATGGTAGCAATAACTGGGCAGTTTCAGGCAGTAAGACAAAATCTGGTCGTCCAATATTATGTAGCGATCCGCATCTTGGTTTGAATTTACCCTCTCTTTGGTACGAGGTTCAAATTACTACACCTTCGCATAGTACTTATGGCGCAAGTTTTCCAGGTTCTCCAGCGGTAATTATTGGCTTCAATGATAGTTTGGCTTGGGGCGTCACCAATGCTGGCAGGGATGTTTTGGATTATTATGAATTGAAATTTAAAGACAGTACAGAAAATGAATATTGGTTCAATGGAGCTTGGACATCAGTGACTAAAAGAAAAGAAATCATCAAAGTTAAAGACAGTGCTGATGTAATTGAGGATATTCCTATGACGCATTGGGGACCTACGATGTATGATGCGCATTATCAAAATGTACAATCCAAAGGCCGCAACTTGGCAGTCAAATGGACAGCCACTCAATCTTCTACAGGGGTAGAAACTTTTTACAGATTAAATCGAGCAAAAAATTACGATGATTATATTAAAGCCATTTCGCTTTGGACCTGTCCTGGTCAAAATTTTGTGATGGCCACTACCTCTGGTGATATTGCCATCAAGCAACAAGGTGCTTTTGTTGCCAGATGGGAACATCAAGGTGATTTTATTATGCCAGGAACAGATACTACATATGATTGGCAAGGCATCATCCCTAATGAAGAGAATCCTACTATCAAAAATCCTGCGCGTGGTTTTGTAAGCAGTGCGAATCAAAAATCAACCGATGCCGGCTATTCCTATTATTTAGGTACCGCAAGTTCTTTCCCTTTGTACCGCGGGATAAGTGTCAACAAGCATTTGATTGGCATGTCAAACATTACTCCTGAAGACATGCAAGCCTTGCAAACTAATAATGACAATGTATTTGCAGCCATGGCGCGTCCTGCTTTAATGAAATATTTGCAAGTAGATAAATTAAGTCCCGATGCTAAAAGAATGGTGGAGGAGATGACCAATTGGAATCTAGTGAATGACGAACATTCAAAAGGCATCACTGTTTTTAAAATTATATGGGACAGTGTAAGAATGGCTGTTTGGGGAGATGAGCTAGAAGGATCACCCATTCCATTGACTAAGCCAGAAGATTTTGTATTATTAGATCAAATGTTGAAAGATTCCAATTGGTCTATTGCAGATGATATTCGTACTAAGGACAAAGTTGAAAACTTTAAAGATCAAATTACCTTGGGTGTTGAAAAAGCCACTCAACAATTAGTAGCATTAGAAAAAGAAAATAAATTAGAATGGTCATTGTTTAAAGCCACTAGGATCTTGCATCTAACTAAAATTCCATCTTTGAGTAGACTAAACTTACCTATTGGTGGTGGTATGAATATTATAAATGCAACTACAGAAGATCATGGACCTAGCTGGAGAATGGTGGTGCATTTAACTGATGGAATAGAAGCTTATGGATTGTATCCAGGTGGGCAGAGTGGAAATCCAGGTAGCGTTTATTACGATAGTTTTGTGGACTACTGGGCAGTAGGAAAATATTATCGATTATTATTTTTAGCCAAAGAAAAATTAATAAAGAACGATAGAACAAAATGGCATATTCAATTTAAAAAGTCAAACGCTTCTTAAAACAATAGCCAACATCTAATCAACTTTAAATATCATTTATGAAATATATTGTATCCATTTTATTATCTGCACTACTTGCCTATGCTGTTGGAATTTATGGCATTTTACCATGGTGGAGTTTTGTAATTACTAATTTTATTATTGCGTTTGCTATACCTATTAAACCTGCACAATCTTTTACAGCAGGTGCTTTAGGTGTAGGCTCTTTATGGGCAGGGCTAGCCTTCGGAATTGATATTTCTAATAATCATATTTTGTCCACTAAAGTGGCAAAAATTCTTCCATTAGGAGGATCTTATTTACTATTAATATTTATGACTTTTGCGATTGGTGCATTGCTTGGAGGACTTGCTTCTCTGACAGGCTCTTTTCTTCGTTCAAGTAAAGATTAATTAAAGATTCTTTTTATCTTTGTATTGAATTTCCCCAACCTGTAATTGGGATAAAAATTTAAGCTATGTCAGTGCTCCACAATCGCGTCTCCAATAAGGAGTTGAAAGAAAAATTATATCAGGAAACTTTTCCACGTACCACCATCAGTTTTTACCAATATTTCACTATTCAAGACCCCTTGGCTTTTAGAGATGTTTTGTACAAGAGTTTGAACCAATTACAAGTCTTTGGTCGTATTTATATTGCTATAGAAGGCATTAACGCACAAATTAGTGTGCCCACTCATTTATTTGAAGACTTTAAAACTTATTTATATGCTATACCTGGCCTTGAAGGTATTAGATTAAATATTGCAGTCAACGATAACGGAAAAAGTTTTTGGGTGTTACGCATAAAAAATAGGAGCAAAATTGTAGCCGATGGTATTGAAGACGCCAGTTTTACTATGGAAAACAAAGGCAATTATGTAAATGCCGTGCAGATGAATGAATTAATGAGTTCGCCTGAAACTATTGTCATTGATATGCGCAATCATTATGAATATGAAGTAGGACATTTTGTGAATGCCATTGAAATTCCATCAGACACTTTTAGAGAACAACTACCCATGGCAGCAGATATGATGAAAGATAAAAAGGATAAAAATATTATCATGTATTGCACAGGTGGTATTCGCTGTGAAAAAGCAAGTGCTTATATGATGCACCATGGATTTAAAAATGTTTTTCACTTAGAAGGAGGCATTATCAATTATGCCAATCAAATTAAAGAAGTAGGATTAGAGAGTCAGTTCAAAGGAAAGAATTTTGTTTTTGATGATAGACTAGGAGAAAAAATTACAGAAGATATTATTGCCAAATGCCATCAGTGCGGGGCGCCATGTGACACACATACCAATTGTAAAAACGATGGTTGTCATTTATTATTTATACAATGTCCATCTTGTGCGGAAACCTATGCCGGCTGCTGTACCCAGGCCTGTACCGATATTGTACATTTACCGGAAGAAAAGCAAATAGAACTTCGAAAGGGCATTGATAAAGGCCAGCAAATTTTTAATAAAAGCAAGCAACGCTTGAGACCCAGACTAGGAATTGATATTTAACTAAGCTTTTCTAAAGAAGCGCAAACTAAGTCATGAGTTTCTTCAGCTGATTTTGGTTCAGGCTTAAATCGTGCACCAATCACTTGTTCGTAAAGCTCAATATATCTTTTAGAAATAGTATCAATCCATTCTGCAGACATGGTAGGCACAGTTTGTCCTTCCTTACCCATAAAATTGTTGGCAATTAACCATTCACGCACAAATTCTTTACTCAGTTGTTTTTGTTTTTCTTTGCTTGCCTGTCTTTGTTCAAAACCATCTGCATAAAAATAACGAGAAGAATCGGGAGTATGTATTTCGTCCATTAAATAAATGGTGTCGCCAATTTTCCCAAATTCATATTTGGTATCTACTAAAATTAATCCTTGTTTCGCAGCAATCTCTTTGCCCCTTTGAAACAAAGCCAAAGCATATTTTTCTAGTATAGCCCAATCTTCTTCCGTGGCTAATCCATTTCCAATAATTTCATGTTTGGAAATATCTTCATCATGTCCTTCACTTGCTTTAGTAGAAGGGGTAATGATAGGAGTTGGGAAAAAATCATTTTCAGCCAAGCCTTCTGGTAAGCTTACCCCACACAAAGTTCTACCACCTGCACTATAAGTTCTCCAAGCATGACCTACTAAATTTCCACGTACCACCATCTCAATTTTAAAGGGCACACATTTTTTGCCAATAGCCACATTCGGAGCAGGGCAGTCCAATAGCCAATTAGGACAAATGTCCTTGGTAGCGTCCAACATAAAGGCGGCGATCTGATTGAGGACCTGACCTTTAAAAGGGATGGGTTCTGGTAAAATGACGTCAAAAGCGGAGATTCTATCACTGGCAATCATTACAAGTAGTTCATTATCAAGGTAATAGACATCTCTAACCTTGCCATGGTACTCTCCAATTTGATGTGGAAATGGGGTCGTTTTCATACTGTAAAATTATATTTTTAAAGATACAAATGATAATTTTTTCTTAAATGCTTACAATATGTTAATTTGTACCAACAATTCAACTTAAAACAATAATTTATGAAAAAATTTTTAAGACATTTTGCTGTTTTGTGCTTATCAACCATCTTGGTTATGAGTGCAAGTGCACAAAATGCAAGTACCATTTCAGGTACGGTTAAAAATTCAAGTTCTTCAGAATCTTTAGCTGCTGTTTCGGTTACCCTCAAAGGTAATAATTCAGGTACTTATACCGATGACAGAGGTAATTTCAAATTAACTGTATCTCAAAAACCACCTTATACCTTGGTGTTTTCTTCAGTTGGATATGAATCCAAAGAAGTTAAAGTTGATGCATCAAATAAAGTAAATATTAGTCTTACTCCAGCTTATACCTTAGGTTCTGATGTGGTGGTAGCTGCCTCAAGAGTGGCTGAAAAAATTCTTGAATCTCCTGTAACCATTGAAAGAATTAGTAGTGCAAATATTAAAACTGCACCTGCTTCAGGTTACTATGATATCCTTGGAACATTGAAAGGAGTTGACGTAGTAGCTGCAAGTATTTTATTTAGAAGTGTTTCCACAAGAGGTTTTAATAGTAGTGGTAATACACGTATGAACCAATTAATCGATGGAATGGACAACCAATTACCTGGTTTAAATTTCTCTGTATCAAGTGTGGTAGGTTTGACAGAATTAGATGTGGACAATATTGAATTATTGCCAGGTGCGTCTTCCGCATTGTATGGTTCTGGTGGCATGAATGGTACTGTTTTAATTAACAGTAAAAACCCATTCAAATACCAAGGCTTAAGTTTCCAAGTGAAGCAAGGAACAAACCATGTAGACAATTATCAGCGTCCAAGTGCGCCATTTAAAGATTATACAGTAAGATGGGCTAGTAAAATTAGCGATCGTTTTGCTTATAAAATAAGTGCTCAATATACTGAAGCACAAGATTGGTTAGCTAATAATAGTTCTAACTATTCAAGATTAATTGGAAATGGAAATGGTGGTGTTATTGCTGGTACAAGATCTTCAGATCCAAATTATGATGGTATTAACTTTTATGGTGATGAAACAAGTTTGAATATTAATTCAGGTTTAATTGCTCCAGTAAAAGCAGGTATCCTTGCTCAATTAGCAGGTGCTTATGGTGCGGGTGCAAGTACAGTATTGGCTCAATTACAAGGTGCTTCTGCAGTGTATAATACACTTGCTAAGTATGGTGCATTTTTAGGATCTAGCCCAGCTACTGCTGGTTTAGTTCCTTATGCAGCTTTCTTATTTGGTGATGCAAAAGGTTGGTATAAAGACATGAACGTAAGTAGAACAGGATATGCTGAGTCAGATATCATTGATCCAACTGCAAAAAATTTAAAAGTGACTGGATCTATTCATTATAAAGTAGACGATAAAACAGAAGCTTCTTTAAGCGCTTATACTGGTTCAGGTAATACAGTTTATACAGGTTCTGATCGTTATGCTTTACATGACTTCCAATTGAGTCAAATTAAGTTTGAAGTAAAATCTAAAAACTGGATGGTACGTGCTTACCAAACAATGGAGGATGCAGGTAATTCTTTTAATGCAACTATTACTTCACGTTATTTCAATGAGGCTTGGAAGCCAAGTGCTACTTGGTATCAACAATATACAGGCGCCTATACACAATACAGAGATGCAGGTTTAGACTATAATGCTGCTAATAATGCAGCACGTTTAATAGCTGATGCAAATAGACCAGTTGGTCATGTTGCTGATAATACACTTTTCCAATCAATTGCTTCCACTCCTATATCTAAAGGGGGTGGTAAGTTCTTAGATAAGTCTACTTTAAGTGTTGCAGAAGGTACTTTGAATTTAACTGAAATGTTGAATTTAAATAAATATGATATCGACTGGTTAGTAGGCGGAACTTCTAAATTATATACTTTGAATTCTCAAGGTACTTTGTTCGCTGATACCTCTGGAAGATTATTTATTAACGAAACAGGTGCCTTTTCTCAAATCTCTAAGAAGTTCTTTGGAGACATTTTGAAATTATCTTTCTCTGGTCGTTATGATAAAAACACCAACTTTGCTGGTAAATTCACTCCAAGATTCTCAGCGGTAGTGAAAGTTGCTAAAGACAACAATATTCGTCTATCCTATCAAAATGCTTATCGTTTTCCTACTACTCAAAACCAATGGATTAACTTGTTAGTGGGTGGTGGTACACGTTTAATGGGTGGTTTACCTCAATTAAGAGATTACTATAATTTTAGTACAAACCCTGCTTACACTTTAGCAAGTGTGAAAGAATTTGGCGCTGCTGCTTCTGTGGGTAATGTGAATCCTACATTATTAAAACAACAAGTATTTGGGGAGTTTAAACCTGAATCAATGAATTCATTTGAAGTAGGTTATAAAACTTTAATCGCTAAAAAATTATTAATTGATTTCTATCTTTATGCTGGTCATTATGAGAATTTCATTAGTGGCGTAACTGTAGTTCAATCAAGAAATGCTGCTAACCCTAGTCCATTAGATGTTTTAGATCCAAGCAAGAGTATTGGATACAGTATTTCCACAAATGCAACTGCCAATGTTGATACCAAAGGTTGGGGCGTTTCTATGGATTACTTATTGCCTCAACGTTTTGTATTTACTTCTAGTATTTACACAGACGAAATTGGAGAATTACCTACTGGTTTTGTTTCTTATTTTAACGCTCCAAAATGGAGAGCAAATGTTGGATTAAGTCATCCAGGTTTATTATTCGATAACAGATTAGGTTTCAATATGAATTTACATTACCAAGATGAGATTGCCTATGAGGGTACATTCGTAGCTGGTAAAGTGCCTTCTTTCAGTACTTTAGATGCTGTCCTTACTTATAGACTACCTAAAATGAAGTCGTTGATTAAAGTAGGTGGCACTAACATTATGAACAAATATTATTATACTGCTTTTGGTAGTCCACAAATTGGTGGTCTATACTACGTAAGCTTTGGATATAACATATTGTAGTACTTTTTAGGGTGGGTTAGAATTTAGATCCCCTTCTCCTGACTAGCTCGGGCGGAGGGGATTTTTTTATGCCTAAGAATTACTTTTTTCTTGTATAAAACTCTATTTTTGCATCTCAAATTAAAATTAGATTCATGCGATCAATAGCCTTAAGAGAAGCCATACGCGAAGCAATGAGTGAGGAAATGAGAAGAGACGAGCGTGTCTTACTGATGGGAGAAGAAGTAGCCGAATACAATGGTGCCTATAAAGTAAGCCAAGGTATGTTGGCAGAATTTGGCCCCAAACGCATAATCGATACCCCCATTTCAGAATTAGGCTTTACCGCAGTAGCGGTGGGGGCTGCTCAAAATGGACTTAGACCAATTGTCGAGTTCATGACTTGGAATTTTGCAGTACTTCCTTTAGATCAAATTTTGAATACTGCCAGCAAAATGTTAGCCATGAGTGGTGGCCAAATTGGATGTCCTATTGTAATGAGAGGACCTAATGGAAGCGCTGGTCAATTAGGTGCACAACATTCTACAGCATTTGAAAGTTGTTTAGCCAATATCCCTGGTATTAAAGTAGTTTCTACGGCTGATGCTTATGATGCAAAAGGTTTATTAAAACAGGCCATTAGGTATGAAGAAGATCCAATCATGTTTTTAGAAAGCGAAGTAAGTTATGGCGAGAAAGCCGATGTGCCTGATGAAGAATATTATATACCACTTGGATTAGCTGCAGTGAAAAAGCCGGGACGAGATATAACCATTGTCTCTTATAGCAAGATGATGAAGGTAGCCTTAGGTGCTGCTGCAGAATTGGAAAAAGAAGGCATTAGTGCAGAAGTAATAGATTTAAGAACCATTCGTCCTTTGGACTGGATGACTGTTTTAGAAAGCGTTAAAAAAACAAATAGATTGGTGATTATTGAAGAGCAATGGCCCTTTGCCTCTGTGTCTTCAGAATTAACTTACCGCATTCAAAAAGAGGGATTCGATTATTTAGATGCCCCTATCAGAAGAATCACGAGCGCTGATGCACCTATGCATTATGCGCCTAATTTAACCGCTTTAGCCATTCCAGACATCATAAGATCGGTTAAATTGGTCAAAGAAGTTTTACATCAATATAAATAAGGGACAGTAATCCTTTATTTTAGCCTTTTATACAGTTTAACAATATAATTCAAACTCTTTTAATAAATATCCCTTACAATGGGATATTTTTGTGCACAACATTAATTACTATTTATGGGAATCATTTGTTTGATTATTTTTTGGGTGGGTTGGTATATAGGAATTTACAGCATGCTTAAAAAAGCTGGGGTAGCCAATTCAAAAGCCATCATTCCCATTTACAATACTTGGGAAGTAGTAAAGCTTTGTCGTATTCCTAAAATTTGGTTTTGGATACAGCTCATTCCAATTTTAGGTCAATTTGTAAGCTTATGGATTTCCATCATTTTTGTAATGCATTTTAAAAAGGTGAATTTGATTCAACATACATTGACTGTGTTTTTCCCTTTTATCTATTTGCCTTATATTGGATTTTCTGCTAAAGAAAAATGGCATGGGGAAGCTGCCTTGTTGCATTACCATAAGCCTGCTTCTAGAGAATGGATTGATGCTGCAGTTTTTGCTGTGGTCGCTGCCACCTTAATTAGAACTTTTATTTTTGAAGCCTATGTGATTCCTACCGAGAGTATGGAAAAAACTTTACTAGTGAATGATTTCTTATTTGTAGATAAAATTACTTTTGGTGCTAGAATTCCACAAACGCCCATCTCTTTTCCTTTTGTGCACAATACTTTGCCTGGTGCACCAACTACACCCTCTTATGTAAAATGGATTCAATTAGATTATAGTAGGTTTCCCAAAATTAGAAATATCAATCGCAATGATGTGGTGGTATTTAATTTTCCAGCAGGAGATACCATAATCAATGATCCGGATTATGGCAGTAAAAATCCTTATTATGATGTTTTAAGGTCTCCTGAATTTAATGGAGACAGAGAAAAACTAAAAGGACAATTTCCCATCTTGGTTCATCCTATTGACAAAACTGATAATTACATTAAAAGATGTGTAGGTGTTCCTGGGGATTTAATACAAGTAAAAGAAAGTCGTTTATGGGTAAATGGTCAGCCTGCATTTGTGGCTGCCAGTGCACAAACTGAATATTTAGTAGTCACCAATGGCAAGCCAATTGCCGAAGATTATGTGGAGGACAGTATTGGTATCAGTACCACCGAAGCCACCAATGATTTTAGAGTGATCGATGGTAAGGCCAATACTTATTTAATCAATATGACTGCAGGGGCTGCAGAAAGCTTAAAAAAATTAGCTCAAGTGATTAGTGTGACACCTTATGTAGACAATACGGTCGGGTATACATTCCCCAATGATGTTCAACATTTTCCCTTTACGGTAGATAATTTCGGCCCCATTCGTATTCCTAAAAAAGGGGATATGATAGCCTTAAATGATAGTACCATCGAATTGTATCGTCGTTTAATTACCAATTATGAGCACAATACATTGGACAAAATAAATGGCCAATACATTTTAAATGGGGTGGTGGCCTCTACTTATAAAGTGAAACAAGATTATTATTGGATGATGGGGGATAATCGCCACAGAAGCCAAGACAGTCGTTTTTGGGGTTATGTGCCAGAAACACATATAGTGGGTAGGGCAGCCCTCATCTGGTTTAGCTACAATAAATCCATACGATGGAATCGACTATTTAATAGCATTAAATAAATCAATGCAAAAAAAATACGCCTTTGATTATGAACTTTTAGACCAGGCTGGTTTATTGTCTGAGGCAGATCAAGTTTTATTGAATGCTGCAATTGATGCGACACAGACTGCTTATGCCCCCTATTCTAATTTCAAAGTTGGGGCTGCAGCTTTATTATCGACAGGACAAATCGTGATTGGGTCCAATCAAGAAAGTGCTAGTTTTCCTGTAGGCATTTGCGCTGAAAGAACTTTATTGAATAGTGTAGGAAGTCAATACCCAGCAGCTACAATTCTAACTATGGCCATTAGTTATGATCCATTGAATAAACCATCAGTAGAACCGATATCTCCTTGTGGTATGTGCAGACAATCTTTGTTGGATTATGAAAATCGTTATCAATCACCTATTAAAATTATTTTAGCAGGAAAAACAGGCCAGGTGATGGTCATTCCTTCTGCAAGTTATCTTTTGCCTTTTGGTTTTGATGGGTCTATCTTGAAATAGCGTTTTTAAAACAAGGTTTGTACCCCTAGTTCCAATCTAAATTCGTGTTGAAGTAACCATTTTTTTCTGGCTTTACCCCAGGCATATCCCACTAGGGATCTATCCGATCCAACAATTCTATGGCAGGGCACGATGATGGCAATTTTATTTTTTCCATTGGCATTGGCTGCAGCTCGCACCAAATTGGGGTCACCCATTTTTTTTGCCAATTCTCCATAACTTAAGGTTTTGGAAAATGGAACTTCATACAGTTCTTTCCAAACTTTTTGTTGAAATTCAGTACCTGCTTGATTGATGGCTACGGAAAAACTTCTTCTACTGCCCGCAAAATATTCTAAGAGTTCATCAATACATTGTTGAATGACTGGGGGTGATTGCGCTGATAAATTTATTTTTGATATAGCATCTGTTTCTACAAAAACCAATTCTTCAATACAAAATTCGGAGGCTACTATTTTAATAACACCAATAGGGCTATGATATATTTGAGTAAAGGTAGTTTCCATTAACCGATGGGTTGGCCATTTTGCACAGGGTGAGAGGGATGTAATAAGACCACTTCGTTTTCGGTATCATAAACGCCTAAAACTAAACACTCGCTCATGAAATTGGCAATTTGCTTGGGTGGAAAGTTCACCACAGCCACGACTTGCTTTCCAATTAAATTGTCAATACTATAATGAGCTGTGATTTGAGCGGAAGATTTTTTAATACCCAGGCTTCCAAAATCGATACTCAATTGGTAGGCTGGTTTTTTGGCTTTTGCAAAAACTTCAGCAGTTAAGATAGTGCCGCATCTAATATCTACCTTGGTAAAATCATCCCACTGAATCATAATTTGTAATTTACTCCCAAAGGTACAACGCTCAGTTCAATTATATGTTTAATAATACCTTCAATAATTAGTCTAATAAATTGGCTAAATCGTTAAGGTCCTTTTGCTTGTATTGAAGGGTAGGGCTACTAAAGCATTTTGCAAACTCCATCAAATGCTTTTTAATAATTTGCACATTAGTAAGGCGCTTGTAATAACTATTCTTGGGCGCAATATTGGACCTTTGCATGTAATTGTCTAAATCTTTTTGTGAAAAGGCATTGCCTGTAGTGCCTTCCACATAAAATTGAATAAACTCTTGTGGATGAGCAACAATTTCTTCCGGATCCCAATCTGAAGTATAAAAAGCAATGATGCATTGCTTGGGTATATTGATGAAATGGGCTTGGATATCCAATTGTTGACAAAGTTCGGCATACAATAAAGTATTTGCAATGGCATTTCCTTTTTTGGATTGCAAAGGAGCTACAATTAAAAATTCTTCCGGCTTTTCATAATTCACTTCTACTCCTTTAATTTGATAATAATTGTAAAGGATATTACGAATGACATTTGCCTGCTCTAAAGGAGTTAGATAATTATTTAATTCTAACCATATATTCCGTCTAATTTTTTCCATTTGATGCCTTAAACTATCAATGGCTAATTCTGGGAATTGAAATTTAGTCACAAGCAATGCACCTTCAAATAAAGAGGGGTCGGGTTTAGATTTCCATTCAATAAAAGCTTCTTTTAAATCTTGCAAACGCAGTTTATAAATCATTATTTCAATGCGTTCTAAAGTAGCCTCGTCTAAGGTGTTTTCCCAAAGATGTTCTAGGTCGGGAATAATAGGAGTGCCATAATTAAGCAACCTGTCTGCAATGGTATTAAATACTTCTTCGTCAGGGTCGTCTATTAGCTTAAATAGGGCGCTAATTTCGGCTTCTTTTTGCATAAGTTAGGTTTCAATTATTATTCAAATCAACGAAATATATCGTCAAAATTCCTTTTTACTTATCCCATCTATGTGGATATATTTAACATTTGGTTATATAATAAATAGAATTATTAAACGTTCGGGTAAATAGTACACAAATAACCTTCATCTTATAACTATTTGTCTTTTCTTTGTAAATTATAACGATTGTCTATGTCAAACATGCACCTGATTACCCCTAAATTCCCTGTAATGGCTAATTCATTACATGCAGAATTGAAAAGAAGAGTGAACTTATATTTAGAAGACCATGCTATTAAAGCCACTGGTAATTTAAAATTGTTCACTAAAGCTATTATATTAACTAGCCTTTTTATAATTACCTATATTCATTTAATATTTTTCACCCCTCCAGTATTTTATGCCATTTTAGAATGTGTATTATTTGGAGGTCTGATTGCTGCTATCGGTTTTAATGTGATGCATGATGGCAGCCATGGTAGTTTTAGCAAATATGCTTGGTTAAATAAATTGGCTTCTTCTTCTATAAGTATGCTGGGGGCAAGCCGATTTATGTGGGCGATGAAGCATGTCACTTTGCATCATACTTATACCAATATTGATGGGGTTGATGATGATATTGAAGTAGGCGTTCTAATGAGAATGGCACCCACTCAAAAACATTATTTATTACACCGCTTTCAACATATTTATTTCTGGGGTTTATATATGTTGTTGTATATATTTTGGATTTTCTTTGCAGATTATAAAAAGTATTTCACCAAGAAAATTGGCCCTGTAGAAATCAGCAAAATGAACACTGCAGAACATATTGAATTTTGGGCTGTGAAAGTGTACCATGCATTTGTATTTGTGGTATTACCTATTTATATGTTGGGCTGGGTAAGCTGGTTAGTAGGGTTTTTAGTGGTAGGGTTTGTGGCAGGTTTTGTATTAAGTATTGTTTTTCAATTAGCGCATACAGTTACAGACACTGCTTTCCCTTTAGCGAATCAACCTGAAAATAAAATGGAAGAAGAATTTGCAGTGCATCAAATTCAAACCACTGCTAATTTTGCTACTAAGAGTAAAATAGTAAGTTGGTTAGTAGGCGGGTTGAACTTTCAAATAGAACATCATTTATTTCCTAAAATTTCTCATGTGCATTATCCTGCTATTTCCAAGATAGTGAAAAAAACATGTGCCGATTTTAAATTAAATTATATTGAATACCCTACGGTAGTAAGTGCCATCAAAGCACATGTTCAATACCTTAAATTAATGAGCAAGCCTTCATTCCAATAATTTTATAAGATTTAGATAAGATAAAAAAAAGGTCCCTCGAATTTCGAGGGACCTTTTTAGTAGTAGTATTGAAGGCTAATGTATTTTTTAGTGTAGTTGTTAGTCTGTTTTTGTTTTACTGTTAAGAAGCCTTTTTCTTTCTGGCCATTTTGCGTGGCGGGTTGGCTTTTAATTCAGCGATTGTTGCATTGACTTCTTCAATGGTCAAGGTTTCCACTTTCTCTTGTTGCTCTTTACTCAATTTAAAATTTCGCAAACCTTGTTTAATATAAGGGCCATATGGGCCTCTTAGCAATTGAATTTTCTCTTTTTCAAATACTTTGATGGTTCTTTCATCTTTGGCCTTTCTTTTCTCTGCAATCATTGGAGTCAAATCCTCGAGGCTAACGGTATAAGGATCCATTTCCTTGTTAAGGGAGTAGAACTTCTTAGCATGGGCCGCATAAGGGCCAAAACGGCCAATATTGACAGAAACATCTTCCTCTTCGAATTGGCCAAGCATTCTCGGTAGCTTAAACAATTCCATAGCGTCTTCAAAACTGATGGTTTCTATACTTTGAGAAGCCTTTAATTTGGCAAATCTTGGCTTTTCTTCCTCATCCTGATGACCAATCTGAACCATTGGGCCATACCTGCCCATTCGAGCAATGACTTTCTTTCCACTAAGCGCATCAAATCCTAATTCTCTTTCTCCTTTAGCTCTTTCAGCAGTTTCTAGGGTATGTTCAATGGTCACATGAAAGGGCTCATAAAAAGAGGCCAACATATCGCTCCATTTTAATTTACCAGCTGCTATTTCATCAAATTCGCCTTCAATTTTAGCGGTAAAGTTAAAATCCATCACTTTGGAGAAGTGTAATTTTAAGAAATCGGTTACTACCAAACCTAAATCGGTAGGGGACAATTTATTTTTCTCCGCACCTGTGATCTCGGAGGCAGTTTCTTGTTTGATTACATCTTTATTGTCCAAGGTTAAAATTTGGTAAATCCTTTTGATGCCTTCTTTCTCTCTTTTCTCTACATAATTACGTTTCATAATAGTAGTAATCGTAGGGGCATAAGTGGAAGGTCGGCCAATACCTAATTCTTCTAGTTTTTTAACCAAGGAGGCTTCTGTAAATCTGGAACCAGGACGACTGAATCTTTCTAATCCTGTCATAGAAGTAAAATCAAGTACTTGTCCTTTGGTTAAAGGAGGCAACAAACTTTCATCTCCTTCTTCTAGTGCATCTTCGTCTACATCATCTTCATCTTTACTTTCTAAATATACTTTTAAGAAACCATCAAACTTCATTACTTCACCGCTAGCGGTTAATGTTTCTTTATTGGTAGAAATTTCAATTTTTGCTGTTGTCTTTTCAAACTGCGCATCACTCATTTGAGAAGCAATGGTTCTTTTCCAAATCAATTCATACAGTCTATTTAAATCTGGATCATCTAACTTGCTTTCATTCATGTAAGAAGGACGAATGGCTTCATGCGCTTCTTGTGCATTTTCATTTTTATTCTTGAATTTTCTTGGTTGATAATATTGATCACCAAAACTATCATTGATTTCTTTTTTAATGGCCTCCACAGCTGTTTCACTCAAACTAATGCTGTCTGTTCTCATGTAAGTAATCTTACCACTTTCATATAATTTTTGAGCAAGCAACATGGTTTTACTTACGCTATAACCTAATTTTCTTGAAGCTTCTTGTTGTAAAGTAGAAGTAGTGAAAGGCGCTGAGGGCGTACGTTTTCCGTCTTTTACAGCAACGTCTTTTACGGTATATTTTGCCCCTTTAGATTCAATTAAAAATTTTTCGGCAGCCCCAGCTGTAGTTAATTTTTGTGGTCCTTCTGCTTTAAATTTTACTTTTTTCTTATTGATGTCTGGGGCACTAAATAAAGCAGAAACTTTAAAAACGCTTTCTGGTATAAATTGATTGATCTCTCTTTCTCTTTCTGCAATTAATCTTACGGCAACACTTTGAACCCTACCTGCACTCAAACTTCTTTGCATCCCAATCTTTCTCCAAAGCACTGGGCTTAATTCAAAACCTACAATACGGTCTAATATTCTTCTTGCTTGTTGTGCATCTACTAAATCCATATTAATAAAGCGTGGATTTTCTACTGCCTTTTTAATGGCAGGAGCCGTAATCTCATGAAATACAATTCTTTTGGTTTTCTTTGGATCCAAACCTAATACCTCTGCCAAATGCCAACTGATACTTTCTCCTTCACGGTCCTCATCCGATGCCAACCAAACTTCTTTTGCTTTCTTGGTCATGGATTTTAATTCCTTCACCACTTTTTCTTTCTCACTAGGAACAGTATAACGAGGAGCAAATTTGTTTTTTAAATCAATCCCCATGTCCACTTTTTCCAAATCGCGTATATGCCCATAGCAACTGCGCACTTCAAAATCTTCGCCTAAAATCTTCTCGATCGTTTTTGCCTTTGCAGGCGACTCCACAATTAATAAGTTCTTTGACATAGTGGTCAACCGCTCCTACGGGGTATTTTTAGAAATTGATTATCAAGTAATTATGAAAAAAAACTAAACCTTTTGTTAGGGAGGCTATTTCTTTTCTCGCGATGCAATATTATAGCTTTCGACTAAAAAATAAAAATTACTAAAGCTTAGGAAGCTAAAAATGCCATGATTTTATCGATCACTTCCTGTGTTTTATATACTTTATTATGTCCTAAACCATTGGTTGTCAAGAATTTAATATTTTCTGGGGCTTTATTTTTAAATTCTATTAAATCTTTATAAGGGCAGACCATATCATCTTGGTCATGTATCCATAGAACTGGTCCGGTATATTTTTCTATGGCTCTATCTGCTTCAAAAAAACTAACTGGATGGTGAGTATATTTTTGTAATTCTTCAATAAATGCAGTTTTAACAGTTTCATTTAAGTGCATCAATGCATAATAATTGCTAAAGGTGGTAGTGGTTTTGGTGGCTGGGGCAATGAGTACAAATTTATGATTCATAGGATTCGCCAAGTTTTCAGCCAACATGGCTAAGGTAATGGCTCCTAAGGAATGTCCTATAAAATAATCAATAGGGCCATGTTCTTCAATGATGGCTTGAATGGCTTCTTGATAGATAACTATATTAATGTATTTACCTTGGCTCAAACCATGTCCAGGGGCGTCAAAACAAAGTACGCGGCAACCCATTTTTAAAAGAGGCGGAATATATTGTTCAAATTTATAGGCAAAACTTGCATAGCCGTGTGCAATCAATACTGTTTTGCCATTGGGCTTGTTTGGATTCCATTCAAAACCATTTAATATAGAACTGCCTATTGGGTCTAAGCCATTGCCATTGACTTTAACTTGGATTTTTTTGCCTTGATGAAAAATGGCCGGGGCCTTTCTTTTTTTATATTTTGGATAAGGGGTACAAAAAAGCTGAAAAGCCAATTTTCCTGCTAATGGTGGTGATACCAATCCTAGGGTCTTGAATTTTGTTCTTAAATATTGTAAATAAATTCGTTCAGAGAACCCTTGCTTCGCCATTATACCATTATTTAGGTACAAAGATAAGTCTAGATAAGGGGGTGGCTTAATTTTTTTTGTATTTCGATAAAGAAAATTATAGAGGAACCAAAACATTGAATGATATAAGTTATTTTTGCAAAAATCTATTAAGGACTTATGTATTCATTAAAAATCAATTTTGAACAAAAAGGCTTGGAGCCTGTTACCTTAACCAATATAAAACCAGCTCAAAGTTTATTGGAAGTGATTTTGGATGCGGGTATCGAACTACATCATAATTGTGGGGGTGTTTGTGCCTGTAGTACCTGTCATATCTACATAAAAAAAGGTGCTGAGTTTTTACAAGAATTATCAGATAGAGAAGAAGATTTTATTGATCGCGCAGTGAGCCCTAGAATTGAATCAAGATTGGGTTGTCAATGTGAATTGCTTGCCGGTTCGGGCACTATTGAAATCAATTTGCCAGATCAAACACAATTTTTAGGAGAATAAATAATTATAATAAAGTATGAACCAGTTTGAACCACCCATCCATTGGAACGACCATGAAGACATCGCCCAAAAATTATATGAAAAATTTGGGGATGAATTTACTGAGTCTAAAATATACCGTGTTCGTTTTACTGATTTATTAGAATGGGTTTTGTCCTTACCTCATTTCGAAGGGAAAAAGGAGGAGTCCAATGAAGGTCATTTGGAAATGATCCAAAGTGCCTGGGTGTATGAATGGAGAGATAATCAAAAATAGGCTTACATTTATCTTCTAAAAATCACCTGCTTGTTAGCTGCTTTTAAAAAAATTAAGTGTTTTGTATTTGATGTCGATGGTGTTTTAACCAATGGCAAATTATTAATCATGCCCAATGGATTAATGGCAAGATCAATGAATATTAAAGATGGCTATGCTTTGCAATTGGCCATCAAAAAAGGTTACCATGTTTGGATTATTTCTGGCGGTAATTCCGATGAAGTTAAAACTCGTTTGCAAAATTTGGGTGTGTCTGAAGTTTTTATGAAAGTGCAAGACAAATTAGCCTTATTGAACGAGTTGGTGGTATTGAATAAAATTGCTTTGGATCAAATCATGTACATGGGAGATGATATGCCTGACTATGAGGCTATGAAAGCAGTAGGCTTAGCAGCTTGTCCTAGTGATGCAGCAGCTGACATCAAGGCCATTGCGGTTTACAATGCTATTGCCAAAGGTGGAGAAGGTTGTGCAAGAGAGGTAATTGAAAAGACTTTAAAATTGAATGATCATTGGGATCTAAATGATCAAATACCATCCAAATAAATCTTAAATCTATATTTTGAAGCTCCTGATTCATTTTTTAAGATTGATACGTTGGCCCAATTTGCTATTTATTTTGTTAGCAGAAACTTTATTCCATTTTTGTATTTACAAACCACTGTATCCATTGTCTGGAGAGGAGGTTGATTTTCGTTTTTATTTAATGCTGGTGAGTAATACATTTATTGCTGCAGCAGGGTATATGATCAATGACTATTTTGATGTAAACATTGACCAAATCAATAAACCTAAAAAAGTAGTGGTGGGTGCCTACATTAGCAGAAGGTGGGTAATTTTTTGGCATTTGATATTAAGTGTAGTGGCTATTTATATATCCACCATTGTTTTCCCTTTTAAGAATTATTGGCATATTCACTTATCTAATTTAATTGCTATTTTATTATTGTGGTTTTACAGTACCACTTTTAAAAAGAATTTTTTAGTAGGCAATATTATTATTGCTTTGCTCACTGCATGGTCTATCGCAGTGGTGTATTTTTCAAAATTAACCATAGATTATATTCTACATCCAGACATCACCAATGCAGCAAATTTTAAATTTGCCAAACTCACTTTATTGTACAGTGCCTTTGCATTTATATTAACTTTAGTAAGAGAAGCATTGAAGGATTTAGAAGACATGGAAGGAGACGCGAAATTTGGATGTCAAACTTTACCCATTCAATGGGGTTTGAAACCAACAAAAGTTTACCTCTCTGTATGGCTGGTGGTAGTAATTACTTTGCTATTAATTATACAGTTGGTGGTACTCCCTTTTGGCTGGTGGTATACTACTTTATTTTGTGTAGTGTTCATTGTTACACCCTTGTTGATAGTATTAATTAAATTACCTACAGCCTATTCCAGTAATGATTTTAAAATGCTCAGTGCATGGGTCAAAGGGGCTATGTTATTTGGTATTTTATCCGTTGGATTTTTCTACTTTTTATTTTAATTGCAGATGCATCAAATTATATTAGCTTCCCAATCACCCAGACGCAAGGCTTTATTAGAATGGGCAGAACTATCTTTTGAGATCATTGTATCTGAAACAGAAGAAAATTATCCAGCTACTTTGTCTATTGAGGAAGTGCCAGTTTTTATTGCGAAAAATAAAGCAATCGCTGTAAAAGAAAAAATTAAGCTGGACAAAGGCAATGTGAATAATTATTGCATCATAGCGGCTGATACCGTGGTTGTATTGGATGAAACTATCATTGGTAAGCCCATCGACAAGGCTGATGCCATGTCCTCCCTTCAGCAATTAGCAGGACGTGTACATCAAGTAATTACTGGGGTGGTTATTTTATTTAATGAACAAGAAATCGCATTCAGTGAAACTACTCAAGTAGAATTTCATCCATTGACCAAGGAACAAATTGAGTTTTATATAGATAAATACCAACCCTATGACAAAGCGGGTGCCTATGCTATTCAAGAATGGATAGGTGTGGTAGGCATTAAAAACATACAAGGTGATTTTTACAATGTAATGGGCTTACCAGTAAGCAAGTTGATGCAAAAAATAAAGCAACTAGGGATTGATGAATTGCCCTAAAAATTCTTTTTTTAAATTTAAAGCCAATGAAAGGCAATATCTAATTCCAGATCTGGATGCAAACTTCTTTCCACAGGACAGGTTCTTGCTACTCTTTCTAAAATTTCTTTTGTTTTATCCTCCAGATTTAATCCAGCAGGCAGGGTCACATGTGCAATGATTTTTCCTATTCTTCTTGGGTCTGATACCATGATTTTAGTGACTTCCACCTTAGCACCATCCAAAGCAATTTGCATACTTTCTGCCTTAATGCCCATGGTGGTAATCAAACAGGCGCCTAATCCAGTCGCAATTAAATCGGTGGGAGAAAATCTTTCCCCTTTTCCTTTGTTGTCAGTGGGGGCGTCAGTTTCAATGGCAGAGCCACTTTGTAAATGCAAGCAGGTGGTTCTCAAATTGGATTCGTAGGTAACGGTAGCTGTCATAGTATTTATTTGTGATTTTGGTAAAATTACGATGAATGGTTTTATTTTGGATTAATTGACTCCATATAAAATGCATATTTAGGAGCAAGTCTTGTATTTTTGTGGCTGATTATTTAAAAAATATGCAAGAATTACCTGTGTTGGCTGCTGGATCAGATACAAGGATAAAAAAGCCTGATTGGTTAAGGGTTAAATTACCAATTGGGGAGAGTTATAAACATGTGCGCGGATTGGTAGATACCCATAAATTACATACCATTTGTGAAAGTGGCAACTGTCCCAATATGGGAGAATGTTGGGGTGAAGGAACTGCAACTTTTATGATATTGGGGAATATTTGTACACGAAGCTGTCAATTTTGTGCAGTGGCTACAGGTCGTCCAAAAGCAGTAGAATGGGATGAGCCACAACGTGTGGCTGAAGCTATTTTACTCATGAAAGTAAAACATGCAGTATTGACCAGTGTAGACAGAGATGAGTTGGCTGATGGTGGTTCCATTATTTGGTACAATACCATCAAGGCCATCAAAGCATTAACCCCTGAAACTACTTTAGAAACTTTGATCCCAGATTTTAGAGGCATACAAGAACAAATTAATCGAATCATAGAAGCAGCGCCCGAAGTGGTGAGCCACAATATGGAAACGGTAGAGCGCATTACTCAAAAAGTAAGAGTGCAGGCAAAGTTTAAAAGAAGTTTAGGCGTACTTGAAGCTTTAAAAAAAGGAGGCATGCGCACAAAGACCGGCATTATGTTAGGCATTGGAGAAGAAAAGCAGGAAGTGATTGAAACCATGAAAGAATTGGTAGGGGTTGGTTGTGATGTATTAACCCTTGGTCAATATTTACAACCCACTAAAAAACATTTAGCGGTGCAACGCTTTGTTCATCCTGATGAATTTGCCGAACTAAGACAAATTGGGTATGAGTTGGGTTTTGATTATGTAGAAAGTGGACCATTAGTGAGGTCTTCATATCATTCAGAAAAACACGTTATTGCAGGATGGGGTCGAAATAAATGGTTAGAAGAATTAGCGCTAATGAAATAGTTCAGCAACATTATAATAAAAATGGCCACAATTTCTGTGGCCATTTTTATTATAAGTAGTTTATTCCCACATCAATGCACTTGCACCAAGGATGGCGGCATCTGATTCTTTTAAATGACTTACTAAAATCTTCACTTTATTTTGAAATATTTCAATCACATTAGCTTCTAAATGTTCGCGTGTAGGTTTTAAGATTAAATCTCCCGCCTTGGTTAATCCTCCAAATAAGATAATGGCTTCTGGGCTAGAGAACATGACAAAATTAGCCAATGCCATACCCAATATTTTACCTGTATAGTCAAAAACTTCTTTAGCAATTTCATCGCCTTTGGTAGCTGCCTCAAAAACAATTTTAGAATTCAATTCGTTTGTTGGTACTTCCCTTAATACACTTGGTCGATCTGATTTTTGTAAAATTTCAAGCGCAGTTAAAGTAACACCAGTAGCAGAGGCATAACTTTCTAAAGAGCCTCTTTTCCCTGTACCAGGATGCAATCTACCATCCGGAATGATAATGGTATGACCTAATTCTCCAGCAAATCCATCGTGTCCGTAGATCAATTGACCATTAGCAACAATTCCACTACCAACCCCAGTGCCTAAAGTTATCATGATAAAATCTTTCATGCCTTGAGCGGCACCATATTTCATTTCACCTACCGCTGCGGCATTGGCATCGTTGGTCAATTTTACAGGTAATTTAGTTTTGTCCTGAATCATTTTAGCTAATGGAATGATTCCTTTCCACGGAAGGTTAGGTGCATACTCAATAGTACCTGTATAAATATTCCCATTGGGTGCGCCCACACCAATGCCTTTGATGCGACCAACACCACCTACTTTTTCTATTATTTCTGTAAGCTTTTCATCCAATTCGTCAATGAAAGTATGTACTTGTTCATGTTTTTTTGTTGACATTTCACTAGAAAACAAAACATTACCAACATTGTCTACAATGCCAAATTTGGTTCCGGTTCCACCAATGTCAACACCTACTACAAAAGAATCCATTTTATTATATTTATTTTTAAATTTTTATTAATGTCCAGCTGCTACTTCAGTTTCTTCATAATTGATTCCTTGTTTCTTTAATATTCCCTTGACAGTAATTGCGAAAATTAATATGTATGCAAAGCAGAAAACAGGCACATAGAAAGAATTGTGAATACCATAGCCTGGCGTATCTAAATGAGATGATTGCAAGAAATCAGCTAATTTACCTTGAATAGGAGGAATGATACCACCCCCAAGAATCATCATAATTAAAAAGGCAGCACCTTGTGTAGTGTATTTGCCAATACCTGCAATAGACAAAGCAAAAATACAAGGCCACATAATGGAACAGGCAATTCCACCTGTTAAGAATGCATAAATAGCAATGTCTCCTTTAGTGAACACACCAATAAGCATGGAAACTAAACCGATCAAACTAAATATTAATAAAGTTTTTGCAGGTTTGTCTTGACTTAAGAAAAAGGCCACAATTTGAATAAATATACAAACGATGTACATATAAAGAGGACTCATGTCATATTGAGCAATGCTATTTACGGCAATCACAATACCAAATGCAACCAAAGGAACAATCACCGTTAATATTTTTTTGGTATTACTTTTGAATTCAAATGCAGCAATAGCGCCAGTCCATCGTCCAATCATCATACTGCCCCAATACATAGAAATATAGGGCGCAATTTTTGAAGAAGGGATACTTCCGAAATCAACTTGCTTTAATAGTTCACCCAAATTAGATCCAATAGCTACTTCAGCACCCACATATACAAATAGGGCCAACATACCTAAAACCAACTGAGGGTATTTCATGGCACCCCAGCCATTTTCATTTTTCTTTGCGCTGAAGTTGGCATACAATAAACCAACGACCACTGTGGCTAAAGCGCCAAACAACCATTTCAAACGAACGGTTTCTAAATCAAGTCTTCCAGCATCTGTTAAAGTAGTAGGATCAATTTTATAACTATTAAAAATTGGAACAAACATGATAATCAATACCCCTGTCATAATTAATAATAAATACAAGGCTTTATTGGCTGGTTCAATTTTTTCCTCAGAAATACCTGGTGGCACTTTCTTGGAAAAATGAAACATGGCTGCGGCGGCTAAAAATAAAATACCCACAGCCGTATATAAAATAACTACTTTACTCAAACTTAAAGCAGCAATTTGATCATCGGTAATAGCTGCAGCACTTCCAAATAAAGCAAAGGCCACAACAATAGGGCCAATTGAGGTGCCAAAGGAGTTAATACCACCTGCTAAGTTGACACGGCTGGCTCCAGTAGAAGGATCTCCTAAGGCAATCGAAAAAGGTTGAGCCGCTGTTTGTTGTAAGGAAAAGCCTAAGGCTACAATAAATAGACCCACCAACATACCTGTAAATGTATTGGCATTTACTGCAATAATCATTGCAGCAGCGCCTATTGCGGAAAACAACAAACCATACACAATACTTTTTTTATAGCCCCATTTACCCACCAAATCTTTACCTCCAAAAGCGCCAAAAGCAAATAGTCCAAGTGCCCCAATATAATAAGCTAAATAAAAAGCAAAATCTACCAATTGACTTTGGAATTGATCCAAATGAAATTTGTGTTTGCAAAAGGGTATAAAAACACTATTGCTTGAAGCAATAAAGCCCCAGAAAAAAAATACCACTACAAGCGTAGATAAAGCGCCAGTATTGGTGGGTTGTTTGGTTTGGCTCATTAGATTGTTTAGTTTAATCTTATTAGTTTAGGTTATTTATTAATCGATTCCGTAAAATACTTAAAATTACAATTCAATCGAATAAAATAGGCCTAAATCTATCTTTAAATAATTTGAATTAAGTACTTAAAAAACAAGGAGTTTTAAACACAATGAAGTAAATTGAATCAAATTAATTTGTTCATGGTTATTGTTCATGTAAGTGCGGAATGTTATCCGATGGCAAAAGCAGGAGGATTAGGGGATGTAGTGGGGGCACTGCCTAAATACCAGAAAAAAAATGGAGATGAAGCCATGGTAGTGATGCCGATGTACCAGACCTCTTTTTTACAACAAAATACATGGGAGGTTCATTTTAAAAGCAAAACAAATTTAGGTAATTGGTATTTTGATTATACCATTATTAAGGAAAGTACAGGAAAGTTGGGATTCAATTTGTATTTAGTAGACATACATGGTTTATTGGACCGTCCTAAAATTTATGGCTATCCCGATGATACCGATCGATTCGTTGGTTTTCAAGTAGCCTTGGTCAATTGGTTGTCACATTGGGTTGACTTGCCAGCTATAATACATTGTCATGACCATCAAACTGGGTTGATTCCTTTTATGATGAAATATTGTTATGATTATAAAAAATTACAATTGATAAAAACAGTATTTACCATTCACAATGCCCAATACCAAGGAGCGATGGGTTGGGACAAGAGTTTACTTATTCCAAATTGGGATACATGGAAAAGAGGATTGTTAGAATGGAACAACAACATCAATTCATTGGCCACTGGGGTGAAATGTGCAGATAAAGTTACCACGGTGAGTCATAGTTATTTGCAACAACTTAAGTACCAGTCCAACGGCTTGGAAGACTTGTTTGACAATGAACAAAAAAAATGTGTGGGCATTTTAAATGGAATAGACAATGATGTTTGGAATCCGGCCACGGATCCTATGATTGATTATAATTATACCAGTATTAATGTGGAGATAGAAAAGAAAAAAAATAAAAAAGCCATTTGTACCAAATATAATTTAGATCCAACTAAGCCCTTAATTGTTTTTATTGGTAGGTTAGTAGGAGAAAAAGCAGCCGATGTTTTACCAGGTGCTATTCAACATGCCTTAGCTAAAACAAAAGCCGGAGCCAATTTTTTTATCATTGGTGCTGGAGATACTTCCATCGAATCTGCATTAAATTATTTGGTGCAATTGTATCCGGGGAATTACAACACTTTTATTGGTTATGATGAAAAGATAGGGCATGAGGCTTATGCAGTGGCTGATTTTTTATTGATGCCAAGTAGAGTAGAACCTTGCGGATTGAATCAACTGTATGCGTTGCGTTATGGAACAATACCAATGGTAAGAGATACTGGGGGTTTGCATGATACCGTTATAGACATGGGTGATCCAGGTGGATTTGGGATTAAATTCTTAAATGCGAGTGAAGATGATATAGTGTATTCGGTGGAGCGAGCCATTGCAGTATTTAAGGATAAAAAACAAATGAGCCAAATGATTCAATTAGCTATGCAGATAGATCATAGTTGGGAATCGGTGGTGCAAGAATATAAAAAAGTATATGAATCCATTTTATAAATATAATTTTTAGGTTATGGCAGTATTTGCAAAAGAAACAGTCTCGATAATTTTAGGTGGCGGTGCTGGTTCAAGGTTGTATCCTTTAACAGCAAGCAGGTCAAAACCGGCTGTGCCCATTGGAGGCAAATATCGATTGGTAGATATTCCCATCAGCAATTGTATCAATAGTAATTTAAATAGAATTTTTGTGTTGACGCAATTCAATTCAGCTTCCTTGAATCAACACATAAAAAATACCTATCATTTTAGTGCTTTTAGTTCTGGTTTTGTAGATATTTTAGCAGCAGAACAAACGCCAGACAATCCAGGCTGGTTTCAAGGGACTGCAGATGCGGTAAGACAATCATTGAGACATTTAGCTAAATTAGAATTTGACTATGTGCTTATTTTAAGTGGAGATCAATTGTATCAAATGGATTTTAGTAAAATGATTGATGCGCATAAAAAATCTGGAGCAGCTTTAACCATTGCTACCATTCCTGTTGGTGAAAGAGAAGCACCTGAATTTGGCATTCTTAAATCTAACCATGAACAAGCAATAACTTCATTTATTGAAAAGCCTAAGAAAGAAATCTTGTCCGATTGGATAAGTGATACTGGGGATGTTATGAAAGCACAGGGAAGAAATTATTTAGCCTCGATGGGTATTTATGTTTTCAATAAAGAAATACTCTACCAATTTTTAAATGAACTGCATTCCAATGCCACCGATTTTGGAAAAGAAATCATTCCAGATTCTATAGCCCATTACAAAGTTTTGAGTTATCAGTATGATGGCTATTGGACTGATATTGGAAATATTTATTCATTTTTTGAAGCCAATATTGCTTTGACACAAGAGGTACCTTTATTTAATTTATTTGATAGTACTCAAACTGTTTATACGCGGTCTAGGATGTTGCCACCTGCTAAAGTGAGTGGAACTATTATTAATAAAGCCATTATCGCCGAAGGTTGTATCATTCATGCAAAAGAAGTAACCAATTCAGTAATTGGTATTCGTTCAAGAATTGGTAAAGATACGGTGGTTAAAAATTGTTATATCATGGGTTGTGACTACTATGAAACCATTGACCAAATAAACAGTAAGCATCAAAAAGGGGAACCCATTTTAGGTATTGGGGAAAGATGTTTGATTGAAGATGCTATAGTTGATAAAAATTGTTCCATTGGCAATGATGTTCAAATTAAAGGTGGCGCGCATCATGAAAAAGTGGATCATCCATTGTATACCATAAAAGATGGTATTGTAGTAATTAAAAAAGGGACATTTATTCCCAATGGATTTATCATTTAAAATTTAATTAGAAAATATGAATACAGCATTTACAGGAGTCAAGGTCAAATTAAGTTTTTGGCAAATTTGGAACATGTGTTTTGGCTTTTTTGGTATCCAATTTGGTTGGAGCTTACAAATGGGCAACATGAGTGCCATTTATGAATTTTTAGGAGCAAGCCCTGAGCAAATTCCAGGACTTTGGTTGGCCGCACCAATGACAGGCTTGCTGGTTCAACCCATTGTGGGCTATTTTAGTGACCGCACTTGGCATCCAAAATTAGGTAGAAGAAGACCTTTCTTTTTAGTAGGTGCGCTACTCAGTTCTGCTTTGTTGTTTTTGATGCCTAATTCAGGAAGTATCTGGATGGCTGCTGGTGTTTTATGGATCTTGGATTCTAGTATCAATGTAACTATGGAACCATTCAGAGCCTTTGTTGCAGATAATTTAGATGAAAAACAACGTTCTTTTGGTTTCGCTATGCAGTCAATGTTTATTGGTTTGGCATCTTTCATTGCTGGTTACCTACCTCAATTATTGGTGAATTGGTTTCATGTATCTAGGGCTAAAACCAATGGATCAATCCCTCAAAATATTTTACTATCCTTTTACATCGGCGGTGCAGTTTTTTTAGTATCGGTATTGTATACAGTGTTTAAAAGCAAAGAATACCCTCCCTCTGCAACGGCTTCTAGTGAAACAGAACAAAACCAAAAAGGAATTGTAAAAGAAATAATAGATTCTATCATACAAATGCCCATACAAATGAAAAGATTGGCCTTGGTAAATTTTCTTACTTGGCCAGGACTATTTTTAATGTGGTTTTATTATAGCACTGGGGTGGCCAGTCAATTGTTTCATGGAGATCCTATAACTAGTAGTGATGTTTACACCATGGGTTTGGAGCATGCCAATACTACTTCGGCCATTTTAAATTTAGTCACTTTTGGATTTTCTTTTAGCTTACCATTTATAGTGAGTAAACTTGGTAAAAAAATGACCCATGTGGCTTGTTTGTTCATAGGTGGTATTGGTTTGATTTCGGTTTATTATGTACAACAACCTAATATTTTGTATTTGAGTATGGGCTTGGTAGGTATTGCCTGGGCTTCTATTTTATCTATGCCTTATTCTATGTTGGCCGGATTCATTCCAGAACAAAAAATGGGCATTTACATGGGTATATTTAATTTCTTTATCGTGCTTCCAGAAATTATCGCCTCACTCTTTTTTGGAAAGGTTATGTCTACCTATTTGCATAACGATCGATTAATGGCTGTTCAAATAGGAGGTTTCTTATTGGTGTTAGCAGGTATTGTTTGTGCCATTATTATTAAAGAGGAAAAAAATAAAGGAGAAAATTAATATGAAAAATCGTTTTTTACAATACCCACTATTTTTGACTATTGTACTATTTAATTTTGCAATGTTATCTATTGTAAATGGTCAAACAACGGAAGCCTATCCGAGCAATTGGTTTATTCAAATGAAAACCAATAAAGTTCAAATTTTATTTAGAAATACAAATGCCAATTTTTCTAAGACAACAGTGAATGCAAATTATCCAGGCTTGAAACTGCTAGGAGTGCATCATTTTGAAAATGGCCATTATATGGCTGTAGATATAGAAATTGCGGCTGCTGCAAAACCAGGAGATATAAATTTTGTTTTTAACAATAAGGGAGAGAAAACAAATATCCCTTGGACTTTATTTTCAAGAAGAAAGGGAAGAGGTAGTTTGTTTGCACAAGGAATTAATCCAGCTGATCTTATATATTTCTTAATGCCTGATCGTTTTAGTAATGGGGATGTTTCTAATGACCGTATTGCTGGTTTAAAAGACCAGTCTTTAAATAGAGACTCCATTTTTTTAAGACATGGAGGTGATTTAAAAGGAGTGACCAATCATTTGGATTATTTCCAAAAACTAGGGGTCTCCACCTTATGGATGACACCTGTGATTGAAAATGATATGCCAGATAGAACAGAACATGGTTATGCAGCTACGAATAATTATGTCATTGAAAAACGTCTAGGTGGAGACCAGGCTTATTTAACACTAAGCGATAGTCTTCATCAAAGAGGCATGAAATTAATTCAAGACATTGTATATAATCATTTTGGTCGTTTTCATTTCCTGGTTCAAGATGCGCCTGATAAAAACTGGGTACATCAGTGGCCTTCTTATACCCAAACACATTATAGAGAACAAGCAGTATTTGATCCTCATCATTCAAAAGTAGATGCAGAGAAAATGATTAATGGGTGGTTCACTAAAGAAATGCCCGATGTGAATCAAGAGAATCCTTTTGTAGAAAAATATTTAACTCAAAATGCTATCTGGTCGGTGGAGACCTATGGTGTTGATGCATTCAGAATAGATACTTATAAATATTGCAATGTAGAGGTAATGAACAGACTGAATCAAGCCTTAATTGATGAGTATCCAAAAATATTTGCTTATGGAGAATGTTGGGTGGATGGGGTTTCTTCTCAGGCTTATTATGTTCGAAATAATTTAAATATTCCCTATAAAAGTAATTTACATGCCACATCCGATTTTCATTTATTATTTTCAGGTATTTTACCTGCATTGAATGAAAAAAATGATTGGGGTGGAGGGGTGATTAAATTATACAATACTTTAAGCAATGACTATTTGTACAAAGTGCCTAGTAATAATGTGATATTCTTAGACAATCATGATATGACCCGGATACATTCTTCTTTAGGTGAAAGTATACCCAAAACTAAAATGGCCTATGCCTGGTTAATGACATGCAGAGGTATTCCACAAATGTATTATGGTTCTGAAGTTTTGATGAAGGGCATCTCTAATCCTGATGGTTGGGTAAGATTGGATTTTCCTGGAGGATGGGCGGGCGATAAAAAGAATGTATTTACAGAACTAGGCATGAGTGACCCAGAAAAAGATTTTTTACATTATGTGCAGCTATTGGGAACTTATAGAAAATCATCCGCCGCTTTAAAAACTGGAGAGATGATGCAGTACTTACCAGAAGAAGGCTTGTATGTATATTTTAGATACACCAAGGGACAAACTATTATGTGTGTGATGAATACCGATACCAAGGTAAGAAAAATTAATTTTGAAAAATATGCTGAAAGAACCGATGGGTTTAAAGGCGGAAAAGACATTGTGACTGGTGCGCAAATAGGTAAAGAATTTTCAATAGCTGCTATGACCATGCAAGTGATTGAATTAACGAAATAATTATGCCAAAATACGAGGAGCTTCATTTTGTAGATACCCAGCAAGCGGTTTGGAACTATTCTTTATTTACAGATGAAGATGTACAAAATTTTCAAAATGGTACGCACTATTCATTGTATACTTTATTTGGCAATAAACAATTAGAAGTTTCCGGTACGAAGGGAACCTACTTTGCTGTATGGGCACCCAATGCCACTGCCTTATTTGTAAAAGGGAATTTTAATCATTGGAACAATGAAACACATCCACTTATAGTAAGAAAGGACAGTTCTGGAATTTGGGAAGGGTTTGTACCAAATTTAGCAGAAGGGGAAGTATACAAATACCATATTCATGGCTATCAAGGGGTAAAATTAGATAAAGGTGACCCCTTTGCCAATTATTGGGAATTAAGGCCTTTGACAGCTTCCATTACTTGGCAAACCAATTATGATTGGAAGGACACCAATTGGGTAGAAACAAGAAAAATAAAAAATAGAACCGACCAGCCTTATTCTGTCTATGAAGTGCATTTGGCAAGTTGGATGCGCCCTAATAAAGAGGATGAGAATTCTTATAATTCCTATATTCAACTTATTGATTTATTAGTTCCTTATGTAAAGGAAATGGGCTTTACCCATGTGGAGTTCATGCCGGTGATGGAACATCCTTTTGATGGTAGCTGGGGTTACCAAGGGGTAGGATTTTTTGCGCCCACTTCTCGTTTTGGCAACCCACAAGAATTCGCTGCCTTAGTAGAAGCATTTCATACTGTAGAAATTGGTGTTATCCTAGATTGGGTGCCTTCTCATTTTCCTTATGATGCCCATGGCTTATTTATGTTTGATGGTGCCAATACCTATGAATATGCCGATATGCGAAAAGGCTATCATCCCGATTGGAATTCTTATATATTTAATTATAAAAGAGGTGAAGTAAAATCTTTTTTAATAAGCAGCGCACGCTTTTGGTGTGATCAATTTCATATTGACGGATTAAGGGTAGACGCAGTAAGTTCTATGTTAAGATTAGATTACAGTAGGGAAGCAGGTGAATGGGAACCCAATGAGTTTGGGGGTAATGGGAATATAGAAGCCATTGCTTTTATAAAGGATTTAAATGAAACCTTATACCGAGACTTCCCTTATATACAAACTATTGCAGAGGAAGCCTCAGATTGGCCAGGAATAAGCAAGCCCACATTCATGGATGGCTTGGGCTTTGGCATGAAGTGGATGATGGGTTGGATGCATGATACTTTGGATTATTTTAAATTGGATCCTTTATTTAGGTCAATGCAGCAGGATAAGTTTTCATTTTCCATGATGTATTTTTATGATGAAAATTTTATGTTGCCTTTGAGTCATGATGAAGTAGTGCATGGTAAAAGTCCCATGCTTTACAAAATGCCAGGGGATGATTGGCAAAAGTTTGCCAATCTAAGGTTGATGTATACTTATATGTTTTTACACCCAGGTGCAAAATTATTGTTTATGGGCAATGAATTTGCGGCTACCAAAGAATGGAATTATACCACTGAATTACAATGGGAATTACTTCAAATAGAATCTCATGCAGGTATGCGCAAAACGGTACAAGCCTTAAATGAAATTTATAAAAACAATCCTGCCTTATATGAATTGCAATTTGATCCCCAAGGTTTTGAATGGGTGGAATTGAACAAACGCGACGAGGCAGTAATGGCATTTAAGCGAAAAGGTAAAAAACCAGCAGAAGATGTTTTAGTGATCTTGAATATGACGCCAGTTCCAAGATATAATTATCCCATTCATGTATTTGGTAAAAAGGCTTGGAAAGAAATTTTCAATAGCGATGCCAAACAATATTGGGGAGTTGGTGATTTAAACAATCCAAACATTCCCATGGAAGGCCAGGACGAAAAAGGAGCTTGGAATAAATTATTGTTAAACCTACCTGCTTTAGCTGCCATTGTATTAAAATGACATAAATACTTCTTTTACAGTACTCTGAGTTCGGTAAACGAACATTTTTAGTCAAGTTTTCCACATTTAACTTAAAATGAGTTTTGATAACATTTAGGTAATAATATGATTGGAACTTTACTGAGTAATCAAAACCCTTTAAAACATTAATGTATGAAAGCTAATAACAAAGCAATGTTGTATGAAGCCGTTTCGGAATTTATACAACTGCACGCCTTCGATCATTTATTGGACAATGATTTAGCACAGTTGAAAAGATTATTGAATGCTTACACTTTATCAGACGATAGCAGTGATATGCATGAAATTACCAACAAATTAATTCCTTTATTAAGTAAAGCAAATTTCTTTGTTGAATCTATTTCTCCAGCTGCTATTCAATTGTGGTTTTATGCTTTATCCTACAATGAAATACCTATTGGTGGTATGATGCAGGATTTAAGTAATACCAATGAGCTAGTGAACTAAAATTGGTTAGTAAATAATTGTATATAAAGAAAGGCCTCCCGGTTTAATGGGAGGCCTTTCTTTTATAGTTAAGTGTATTGAACAGAGGAATAGATGTTCAAAACAAATTAAGTTTAAAAAATGAATCCTTTCTTTAAGCTAGTTTTGCCTTGTCCGATCTTAAATCCATTGTGGTATACTTCAATTTTGTATTCACCTTCGAGTAATTGATTGGTTTGTTTAATGTCATAACTAACATTCAACTCTTTATTTTGTTCATATTGAACTGTGATTTTATTGGCAAAATCTCTAGTACCATCTTCTCTAGTATTGAATTTACCGCCTTCTGAGAAAGCTTTACCATCTGGACTTGTGATACAAACATAAAGTTCTTGAGCACCAGCAGGGGTGATTTTATTTTTGTCAATTTGAAAAGACAATCTTAGGGTATTGGCTCTTCGTGTATTGTTGGTTTTCTTCTCAGTACCATCTTCTCTAATTCTTAAAGATTGAATGTTAAATGAAGAAGCATGTAAAGTTGAACCAAGGTCTTGTAATCTTTCTTTTTCTTTTTGGCTGGCAGTTAGATTACTATTTAAAGTAGTATTGGCATTGGTTAAGTCTTGGTTTTTGGTAGTTAATTCTTTATTATCTGCCTGTGCTTTAGAAAGGTCAGCAAATAGCCCACTAACTTTACCATTTAATTCATCGATTAAAGTTTTTGCTTCTGCCAATTCCTTATTGGTGGCATCTTGCTTACGTAAGATATTGCCAATATTGGATTTCAATTTTTGTATTTGAGTGGACTTGTCTAACAAATCTCCTTGTAATTGGGTATTTTGTTGAGTTAAAGAATCTGCTTTTGCTGCTACGGCGATGAATTCAGACTGAATTTTTGACTTGGCGCTATCAATGACTGCTACTTTGTTATCGTAGGTATTGATCATTTCAGTTTTTGAGTTGTTGAAATAAATCCAAGAACCAATCAAGGCAACGACTAGAATGCCAATGATTATTTTACTACTGTTGTTAGAAGATTCATTGCTCATAAATATGTGTTTTGTTGACTTGCAATATACGTCAATTTTAACACATTTTATATTTCTATCATCTGTTTACATTTTATTATTTTTAGTAATACAAATCTTTATCTTTGAGTATGCCCATGACAAAAATCATATCGAATTGGAAAAAGAATGTTTTTGATGCTGTTTATTGGCTAGAAGGAGAAGAATCTTTTTATATAGATCAAGTAGTTGACTATGCTGAAAAAAAACTATTGCCAGAAGCAGAACAAGCTTTTAATTTGACCATATTTTATGGAAAAGATGCTGATTGGACACAAATCATCAATGCTTGTAAACGCTATCCAGTATTTGCAGAAAAGCAAGTGGTGATCATCAAAGAGGCCCAACACATGAATCAAATAGACAAATTATTGTCTTATATCGAACATCCATTGAGTTCCACCATTTTAATTGTTGCACACAAAGACAAAAATGTAGATGGAAGATCAGTTTTAGCCAAGGCTTTGAAAACCAAAGCAGTGGTGGTAAGTACTAAAAAAATATACGACAGCAAATTGCCAGAATGGGTCAATCAATGGGTTGCGGATCATGGTTATCAGATAAGTCCTAAAGCAGTTCAGATTATCGTTGACCATATTGGTAATGATTTAAGCCGTATACAAAATGAATTAGAAAAATTGGTCGTCAATTTGGGTGACCGTAAAAAGATGACCGAAGAGGACATTGAGCAATACATAGGTATCAGCAAAGAATACAATGCATTTGAGTTTCAAGAAGCGGTGGCACAAAGAAATTTTTCCAAAGCCATTCGAATGATTCAATATTTTGAATCTAATAACAAAGCAGCACCCATTCAATTAATCCTTCCTACTTTGTATGCTTTTTTTAGTAAAGTATATGCTATATACGGACTGGGCTCAAGTGACGAAAAAAGAATCATGAGTGAAGTGGGGGTGAGCTTTTTCGCAGTTAAAATATATTTGGCTGCACTCCGACAATACTCTTACAATAAAGTTGAACAAATTTTATTGTTAATTCATGAATACAATTTAAAGGTACTGGGCATCAATGATGCAGACAACACCGATGCAGATTTATTAAAAGAATTGGTGATTAAAATTATGGATACTTCTGTAAAATAGCAGCAGCAGCTATTCTATCCTTGTTCAATTGTTCTTTCAAGGCCTCCAATCCATTAAATTTAACTTCGCCTCTTATATAATCAAAAACCATCACGGTTAAATTTTGTTCGTAGATGTCTTTGTCAAAATTAAAGATATTTACTTCAATTACTTTTTTTTGTCCATCTACAGTGGGTCTTACGCCAATGTTCATCATCCCACCATAAATTTTTCCATCACAACAATCGCCCTTTACTTTTACTGCATAAACGCCATCATTAGGAATTAATTTTTCTTCATTATTAATATGCAAATTGGCCGTAGGAAAACCAATGGTTCTTCCCAATTGATTGCCTCTCACTACAAATCCTTCAAAGGCATACGGGTGGCCTAAAAGTTCATTGGCTTTTATTATATTTTTTTCGGATAGGTAATTTCGAATATGAGTAGAACTTACAATTTCATCGTTCACCAATTGCTCGTTGATTTGCTCTACTTTAAATTGATAAGTTTTACCTGCTTCTTTCAACAATTCAAAATTGCCATTACGTCCATTACCAAAACGATGATCATAGCCCACAATTATGGTATGTGGTTTAAAATGATCGAATAAGAAGTCTTTGATGTATTGGCTAGCCGATAAATTAGAAAATTGGTAATCAAAATTAACTATGACTAAATGATTGATGCCAGTTGCTTTTAAAAGGTCAATTCTTTCTTCTAAACTAGTCAACTGTTTAATTTCTCCTGGGATAGAGGAAATGACTTTTCTTGGATGTGGGTGAAAAGTGACGATTATGGTCTCGCCATTAACTTCATTGGCAATTGCTTGCATTCTGCTAATGATTTTTTGATGGCCTATGTGAACACCATCAAAAGCCCCTGTGGTTATAATTGCGTTTTGGAAGGACGGCAATTTATTTATATCGTAATGAATCTTCATTTAATACTGCTAAATATGGCACAAATGTAAAACAATTGTACCTTTGTCAGACAAACCAATTTAGATACATGTCATTGTATGCTCAACGCGGGGTTTCCGCCCAGAAAGAAGAAGTACATGCAGCCATTCAAGATTTAGATCAGGGCTTATACCCCAATGCATTTTGTAAATTGTACGCAGATTTTTTAGGTAAAGATGACAATTACATTAATATCATGCATGCAGATGGGGCCGGTACCAAGAGCATTTTGGCCTATATCTACTGGAAAGAAACTGGAGATGCTTCCATTTGGAAAGGTATTGCACAAGATGCCATTGCGATGAATTTAGACGATTTATTGTGTGTTGGTATTTATGATCAAATTTTATTTTCTTCCACCATTGATCGCAATAAATTAGTAATTAATGGGACTATTTTGCAGGAACTAATTCAAGGCACTCAAGCCTTTTTTAATGAATTAAAAACTTATGGAATAAATATTGAATTTTTAGGAGGAGAAACCGCCGATGTAGGGGATGTCGTGAGAACCATTGCTGTCAATGGAACGATGACAGCAAGATGGCCCAAATCAAAATTAATCACCAATGAGTTGATTGCGCCAGGACAAGTGATAGTGGGTTTTTCAAGTTATGGACAGGCTACTTATGAAACTGCCTACAATAGTGGATTGGGCAGCAATGGACTCACCAGCGCACGTCACGATGTTTTACATCATGATTATGCGACTAAATATCCAGAAACATTTGAACCTAGACTCAAAGAGGAAGTAGTTTATTTAGGTAAAAATAAAATGACAGATGAAATTGAAGTAGCTGGATTTGGAAAAATAAATATGGGCAAATTATTGTTAAGCCCAACCAGAACCTATGCGCCCTTGGTGAAAGAAATATTAACCCAACATTTTGATGCAGTGAAAGGGATGATCCATTGCAGTGGAGGTGGGCAAACCAAGTGTATGAAGTATTTACCAGGCCCCATGCGTTTAGTGAAAGATAATTTTTTACCCATTCCACCCATCTTTAAATTGATTCAAGAAAATTCTGGAGCCAATACAAGAGAAATGTACCAAGTGTTTAATATGGGCCATCGTCTAGAAATATTCACCGAACCAAAACAAGCCCAAGCGCTGATTGATTTAGCCAAAACCTTTAATATCCAAGCGCAAATTATTGGTAAAGTAGAAGCCGCTGCCCAAAAAGAATTGGTATTGTCTGGAGATTTTGGGCAAGAAACATTCACTTATTAAATTTGATATTCTAAAATACATTTTCTTATGAGCGAATCAGTTATTCAATTAAACCAGGTCAATATTTACCAAAGTGGTAATTTAATATTGCAAGACGTGAATTTAACCGTACAAAGTGGAGAATTTGTATATTTAGTTGGGAAGACTGGAACAGGAAAAAGTAGCCTCTTAAAAACCCTCTATGGTGAAATAACCCTTACTGAAGGGCAAGGCAAAGTAGTTGGATTTGATTTGAAGGAAATGGATTGGAAAAAATTACCCTTTTTAAGAAGAAATTTAGGCATCGTTTTTCAAGACTTTCAACTTTTGACTGATAGAAATGTACATGAAAACTTAAGATTTGTGCTCAAAGCTACTGGCTGGGTAGATGAGAAGTTGATTGAGCAAAAAATAGAGGATGTGCTCGCCAAGGTAGGTTTACAAAACAAAGGCTTCAAAATGACCTTTGAAATGAGTGGTGGGGAGCAACAAAGAGTAGATATAGCTAGGGCCTTGTTAAATTCACCAAAATTGATATTAGCTGATGAACCAACGGGTAGTTTAGATCCAGAAACAAGTGATGAAATTATGCAATTATTGTTCCAAATTGCCAAAGTTGATGGCACTGCTATATTGATGGCTACCCATGATTTAATGGTGGTGGGTAAGTTCCCATCACGCACCCTTACCACTTCTGGTGGCAGGTTGAAAGAGGGGGTTTAATTTTTCTCCACTAATTGTACACAAAACCCCATTTTTTTCTTGATTCTTGGCTCTTTTTCTTATGTTCGCAGACATAAAAAAGGAGAAAAAAAGTGAGACTAAAGTCATTAGAAATCAAAGGATTCAAGAGCTTTGCTGACAAAACAATTGTAAGTTTTGATGAAGGTATAACAGGCATTATCGGGCCAAATGGTTGTGGTAAAAGTAATATCATTGATAGTATCAGATGGGTCATCGGAGAACAGAAAATTTCAGCTTTAAGAAGTGAAAATTTAGATTCTTTAGTCTTTAACGGAAGTAAAACTAGGTCGGCAAGTAGCATGGCCGAAGTGAGCCTTACTTTTGAGAATACCAAAAACTTGTTACCTACCGAATTTAGCACCATCACTGTCACGCGTCGTTTTTATAAAAATGGGGAAAGTGAATACCGTTTAAATGATGTGGCCTGTCGATTAAAAGACATCCATAATTTATTTTTAGATACAGGGGTAAGTACAGACAGTTATGCCATCATTGAATTAGGCATGGTAGATGATATCATTAAAGATAAAGACAACAGCCGTCGAAGAATGTTAGAACAAGCGGCGGGTATCACCATTTACAAAACAAGAAAGAAAGAAGCTAAGAATAAATTAGATGCGACGGAACAAGATTTAGCCCGTATTGAAGATTTATTATTTGAAATCAACAATCAATTAAAAACTTTAGAGAATCAAGCTAAGAAAGCAGAGAAGTATTTTGAAATCAAAAAAGATTATAAGGATACCGCCATTGAATTGGCCAAGGCTTCCTTGGAGGGCTTCAATATTAGCTACAAAGAACTCAACGATCAACAAGAGGAGCAAACGGATAAGAAATTTCAATTGGAAGCTTCCATAGCGTTGGAAGAAGCTGCTTTGGAACAAGAGCGTGTGGTATTTATTGAAAAGGAAAAGCATTTACAAGCAATGCAACATGAGTTCAATGACAAATTACAATTGTTAAGAACTAAAGAGAATGATAAAAATTTAGCGGCACAACGTTTGGATTATTTAAACGATAAGGAAGCTTCATTACAAGAATTTTTACTAAGAGCAGAAGGGCAATTAAAAACCATTGGAGATTCAATTGAATATACCAAACTGCAAGTTTTAGAGGAAGAAAAAATTTACCAAGATTTCAAACAAAGAGTAGATCAATCACAAGAAGCTTTAACCAATAAAAGAACCCAGTTTGATGACCAAAGATTGGTTTTGGATCAATTACGTCAACAATACCAACAAATTCAACGCAATCAATTTGATGCCGAGAAGAAAGTGGCTGTGTCAGATACTTCCATTCAAAATGTCCAAAGAGCTCATCAACAATTAGAAGAAGAACATGGTCATAGAGTTGGTCAAATTCAAGATTTGACCCAGCAATTGGCTGCTAAAGAAATAGAACTCACTAGTAGTAAAGAACATTTGACTGCTTTACAAATTCAACATGAAAACGCAAGGGCTAGTATTTTTGAAACACAGGAACAATTAGAAATATTAAGATCTGAATTGGCTGAGCAAACTAGAAAATTAGATGCTAAAAAGAATGAATACGACTTGTTAAAGAGTCTGGTAGACAATATGGAAGGCTATCCTGAAAGTGTGAAATTTTTGCACAAAAATACTGGCTGGAACCATGAAGCGCCTATCTTATCTGATATCATGTATGTTCAAGAAGCCTATCGAACAGCTGTGGAGAACGTATTAGAGCCTTATTTGAATTATTACGTAGTGAATAATTTAAAGGAAGGAATGCAAGCGGTTCAATTATTGGATGACAATAAAAAAGGAAAGGCCAATTTCTTCTTATTGGATCAATTAAATGGGGCTACTGCTCAAAATGCACCTGCAAACACCTTGCCGGCACTTTCGATTGTGGAAATAGATGCTAAATACAGTGCCTTGGCCAATCATTTATTGGGCAATGTATTTATCGCAGAAAATGAACAAGCGCTAGATGCAGATTCAACTGGTATCATTCTAGAGAAAACAGGTAAATACGTAAAAGGAAAATATACTTTAACTGGAGGTAGTGTTGGTTTATTTGAAGGTAAGAAAATTGGTCGCGCTAAGAATTTAGAGAAATTATTGGAAGATATTCAAGCACAAGAAAAAGTAGTCAACGATTTAAAAGCCACTATTCAAATACAACATAATTCTGTTTTGCAATTCAATGAGCTTTTAAAAGAAAATGAAATTCGTTCTACAGAGCAAGCCGTTAATACTTTAATTAATGAAGTATTTGCCAATAAGAATAGATTGGAAAATCTTCATGCTGCGCAAACTGCTGCAATTGCGAAATTGGAAGAATTTGCCCACAAGATCAATGAAGAGCATGCGGCCATTGCAGATACAAGAGTGGCTTTAGAAGCTTTGAATATTTCTTTAAATTCCACTCAGGCACAATTAGGCGATGTAGAAATGGCCTACCAAGCTGCAGAGCAAGCCTATCATTTGGCTTCTGGTGAATTCAATGAAATGAATTTACAATTGACCAAGCAAAATAGTAAAATAGAAGCTTTACAACAAGAAGTAGTTTTTAAAGAAAATCAATTGAATGATTTACATGCGCAGATTCAAACCAATAGTGCACAATTAACAGAAGCTAGTTCTGCCATTGTTGAAAGTAAGTCGCAGTTGGCTGAATTGGAAGCGGCCTTGGTAAATTTGATTAAAAATAAAGAAGAAGAGGAAGCTAAATTAAACGAAGCGGATCAAGCTTATTATAATTTAAGAAATATTTTACAAGAAAAAGAGAGTGCTTTAAGAATGCAAATTAAATCCAAGGAATTGGTAGATCAATTGATTAATGAAATAAAAGATCAATTGAATAATTTGAAATTGCAGTTGTCTGGAATGAAAGAGCGTTTGAATGTAGAATTTAAAGTTGAATTAGAAGAGCTATTAGAAGAAGGCAGAGCTACTGAAGTAACACTCGAAGAATTACAGGCCAGTGCAGATAGAATGAAAAAGCGTTTGGAGAACATGGGGGAAGTGAATCCTACCGCCATTGAAGCCTATACTGAAATGAAAAAACGCTATGACTTTATTTTAGAGCAAAAGAACGACTTAGTGACTGCAAAGGAAAGCTTAATGTTAACCATTCAGGAAGTAGAGGCTACAGCCAATAAAGCGTTCTTAGAAACCTACAATCAAGCCAGAGAAAACTTCCAAAAAGTATTTAAAGCCTTGTTTACAGAGGAAGACTCTTGTGACCTCATATTGGTAGATCCTGAAAATTTAGCAGAGACAGCAGTAGAAATTGTGGCAAGACCTAAGGGTAAAAAACCATCTTCTATTAGTCAACTAAGTGGTGGAGAAAGAACCTTAACAGCCACTGCTATGTTATTTGCGATCTATTTAATTAAACCAGCGCCATTCTGTATTTTAGATGAGGTAGATGCACCACTGGATGATGCGAACGTAGGTAAGTTCACTCAGATGATTCAGAAGTTTAGTGATAACTCACAGTTTATTATTGTTACGCATAACAAACAAACCATGAGCGCGGTGGATGTTATTTATGGTGTCACCATGCAAGAGCCAGGTGTTAGTAAGCTCGTGCCTGTTGACTTTAGAAGTTTGAGTAATTAATGTAGCTATCATTGTTCGAACATATTGAATATAGAAAATTGAAATATTAAAAAAAGGGAAGCAATTAAAAAGGCCTCCCTTTTTCTTTTTAGCTTAATTAGCCACTTTATTGTTATGATATAAATCCTATACTAAATTTTATTTTCTGATCAAATCATCCATCATATTATTTTTGTTTTGTTTTTTTCTTTACCTGCCTTTTAGTAGAGAGCCAGATTTTGTCGACAGTGAAACAGCTCCGGCCATCATTCAAAAAATAGGAAATACGCCTGGTGCGAAGCTAGTAGCAGTTTATTCTGAATTTGGTAAACAATACTACATCCCTTTGGATAGTGTTCAATATGCAAATAGGGTAGGAGAAAAGATTGAACTTATTTATGAATTGAGTAATCCTCAAAAAGCAGTAGAGAACAAAATATGGGGTTATTGGTTATTGCCTATGGAATTGCTCTGGTCATTTGGCATATTTGCTGTTTTATTAGGAATTGCCTTTGCTACCACTTATCGTCCACATCCTTCTGCTATTGCTGAACAATTAAAGTCTGATGATGCGCCAAAGAAAAAGTATGAGTAGTTGGGTATTTAAATATTAAGAATTGAAAAAATGCTATATCGAACGAACATTGTGAGCGAAGCGATCTGAGAGTGAGATATAGGTATTTTTTCACTTAATATTTAAATATGGAAATGCTATATCGAATGAACATTGTGAGCGAAGCGATCAGAGCGTGAGATATAGATGTTTATTCTATGAAAATATTTTTTAAAGAAAAAATTGAAAGAATTTTATTAGCGCTTCAGCAGTCGTTTAATTTCTTTATCTACATCGCGTGATTTAATCGTCTCACGCTTATCAAATTCTTTTTTACCCTTACCAACACCAATTTCTATTTTGGCAAAACGCTTTTCATTAAAGAAGATTCTTAAGGGAATGATTGAATAGCCTTTTTCCTTTACTTTGGTTTCTAATTTTTCCAATTCCCTTTTTTGTAATAATAATTTACGATCATGCACTTCAATATGATTATTTACATTGCCATGGGTATAGGCGTTAATAAATAAGCCACGCACCCATAGTTCCCCTTTATCAAACATGCAGAAGGAGTCGTTGAAACTTACCTTACCTTCTCTAATCGATTTTACCTCAGTACCTAACAATACAATGCCTGCCTCATATTTATCCTCAATGTGGTAATTAAAATAGGCTTGCCTATTGTTTAATTCTTTGACTTGTGCTGCTTTGGGTTTGGCCATAAAAAATCCCGGTACCAAATACTCGGTAACGGGAAACAAAAATAGGATTAATAATTGACTTCGTAAATGCTTTAGTTTCTAAAAAGGAAGGCCACTTCGGATAATTTATTTTTTAAATCTTTTCTATCTACTATAAAGTCTAAGAAGCCATGTTCTAATAAAAATTCACTTCGTTGAAAACCAGCGGGTAAATCTTTTTTTATGGTCTCTTTAATAACTCTTGGACCTGCAAAGCCAATCAAAGCACCAGGCTCTGCTATATTAATGTCACCTAACATACCAAAGCTTGCTGATATGCCTCCAAAAGTAGGGTCTGTAAGCATAGAGATAAAGGGGAGTTTAGCATCACTCAATTGTGAAAGTTTACCACTGGTTTTAGCCAGTTGCATTAAGCTAAAAGCACTTTCCATCATACGGGCACCACCACTTTTACTGATGACTAAATAGGGTAGTTGGTGCTCGATGCAATAATCTACGGCACGGCTGAATTTCTCACCCATTACACTCCCTAAGGAACCACCAATAAATTCAAAGTCCATACAGGCAATTACTATTTCTTCACCATTTACTTTACCTACAGCTACACGCATAGAATCTTTTAAATCTGTTTTGGCATGAATTTCATCTAAGCGTTTTTGATAGTTTTTTAAGTCGGTAAAATTAAGCTGATCTTTACTTTTAATGTGGTCAAAAAGTTCAATGAATTGCGCCTCATCAAATAAAATGTCAAAATACTCATCACTACCAATTCGATGGTGGAAATTACATTTGCTGCAAATGAATAAATTTTCTTTTAATTCAGCACTAGTACAAATATGATTACAAGAAGGGCATTTTGTCCAAAGCCCTTCTGGTGTTTCTTTTTTTTCTGCAGTTGAAGTAGTAATTCCTTTTCTAATTCTTTTAAACCATCTTGATTTACTTGCCTCAGAACCGGGTGTTTCTTCTCCAGTTAAGTTTACTTCAATATCTTCTTCTCTATTTTTCATAGTTAAGCAATTGTTTTTGTCCTAATGAAGTTATATAAAAATAAACAGCCACCCATTCTAAAAAATAGGTAGCTGTGTTAAAATTTTGTTTAAGCGTTTCTGTTAATGCAGTTTAAATCATCAAAAGCGATTTCTAATCTTTTAATAAATGATTCTTCCCCTTTTCTTAACCACACTCTAGGGTCATAATACTTCTTATTAGGCTTGTCGGCTCCTTCAGGGTTGCCTAATTGCGCTTGTAAGAAAGCCTCATTCTTTTTATAATATTCTAAAATACCTTCCCAGAAAGCCCATTGCAAATCGGTGTCTAAATTCATTTTAATAGCACCGTACCCAATCGCTTCTCTAATTTGATTTTGTGGTGAACCCGATCCGCCATGAAATACAAAATACACTGGCTTTTCAGCAGTGTTTAATTTTTTCTGAATATATACCTGGCTATTATTTAAAATATCGGGTCTTAATTCTACATTACCTGGTTTGTATACGCCATGCACATTACCAAATGCGGCAGCCACTGTAAATAAATTACCTACTTTACTTAATTCAGTATAGGCATATTCAACATGTTCTGGTTGTGTATATAATTTATCATTGTCAACACTGCTATTATCAACGCCATCTTCTTCACCACCCGTTACACCTAATTCAATTTCAATACTCATTCCAAGAGGTGCCATTCTTTTATAAAACTCAACAGAAGTTTGAATGTTCTCTTCTAAACTCTCTTCAGATAAATCCAACATGTGTGAACTGAATAAAGGTTGACCTTTTTCTTTTTTATATTGTTCGCCAGCGTCAATTAAGGCACTAATCCAGGGTAACCATTTTTTAGCAGCGTGGTCGGTATGTAAAATAACGGGAACATTATAAAATTTTGCTACTTGGTGCACATGTAAAGCACCTGCAATAGCTCCTTGAATATTGGCTTGTAAATTATCGTTAGGCATTCCTTTCCCTGCTATAAATTGAGCACCACCATTTGAAAATTGAATTATGATAGGAGAGTTCACTTTTGCGGCTGTTTCAATAGCTGCGTTAATGGTGTCTGTTCCAGTTGTATTGACTGCTGGAATAGCAAATTTATTTGCTTTTGCATCATTGTATAATGCTTCTAATTCTTTACCGAATAAAACGCCTGCTCTGTACTTGCTCATAGTTTATTTATTGAGTGACAAATATACAATTTATGGCCCAAACGCATGTTAGCCAAAGCCAAGCTTTTAGGGTAAAATAATCCACAAAAAAGGGGTGATCATACACAGATTTTTAATTGATAATCAGTCCTTTATAAAAAACCCTTGGACTTCATCCATTCGTCGTTATAGACCTTGCCTACATACCTACTTCCATGGTCATGTAAAATACATACAACTAGGTCTGTTGGCTTTAATTTATCTTTTAATTGTAATAAACCTAAAATACAAGCGCCTGCACTGTAACCGCAGAATAGGCCTTCTTCTTTTGCCAAACGCCTAGTAATTAAAGCACCCTCTTTATCTGTGACTTGTTCAAAGTGGTCAATGAGCGACATGTCGTAATTGGCAGGAATGAAGTCTTCCCCAAATCCTTCTGCAATATAGGGTTGAACATAAGCATGGTCTTCAATACCTGTTTGGAAATAATGAGTGAGCAAAGAACCTATTGGATCAATGGCCCAAACTTGAATAGTTGGATTCTTTTCTTTTAAAAATTTAGCAGTTCCAGTGATGGTGCCGCCTGTACCTGCTGTACAAACCAAATGGGTAATTTTTCCTTCAGTCTGATGCCATATTTCTGGGCCAGTACTTTCATAGTGGGCCTGACGGTTGGCTAAATTATCATACTGATTAAAGAAAAAAGAATTCGGTGTTTCGGCTGCTAATTTTCTTGCTACAGAATAATAACTAGCTGGATCATCAGGAGCTACATTGGTAGGACATACAATTACTTCAGCACCTACTGCTCTTAATATATCCATCTTTTCTTTACTCTGCTTATCGGTGGTGGTGAATATGCATTTATATCCTTTTACAATGGCTACTAAGGCAAGTCCCATTCCAGTATTACCACTCGTACATTCTATAATCGTACCACCTGGTTTTAGTTTTCCTTCCGCTTCTGCCACTTCTACCATTTTCAAAGCCATTCTATCTTTAATAGAATTGCCTGGGTTAAAATAATCTACTTTAGCAAGTACGGTGGCGGGAATCTCGCTCGTAATTTTATTCAAACGAATGAGTGGGGTATTGCCAATAGTTTCTAAAATATTATTTAACCACATATATTTTCACTTTAGTGATAAAGTAAAAATAAACTAATTAATAAGAAACAGGGAATAAAGAAATGCAGAAGTTTTGAACGAAAATAAGGGCGTTGCGAAGAAAAATAAACTTGATGAGTAGAAGACAAATAGAATTATACTATAGATGTTCAAAGTTGCTAGTGATGATTTCACAAAAGGAGGTTTGAATCATTTTTTCAGCAAGTATAATCATATTTAAAAATGCTTTTGCATTGCTAATGCCGTGACCAATTATAACTGGTTTGTTCACCCCTAAAACAGGAGTGCCTCCATAATTTTCAAAATGGAATCGGCCAAAGAAAGAGTCGTTTTGTAAATTTTGATGCTTGGCTGCATCATACATGGCTTCAGCTGTTTTTAAAATAATATTACCGGTAAATCCATCGCAAACAATAACATCGGCTTTGTCATTAAAAACATCTCTGCCTTCGATATTGCCAATAAATTTTAACGCAGTATTTTCCTTTAATAAAGGGTAAGTGGCTTGTGCTAAAATATTTCCTTTGCCTTCTTCTTCACCCACATTTAATAAACCCACTGTAGGGGTTTCGATATTTAAAATATGCTTGGCGTATAAGTTGCCTAAAATACCAAACTGATTTAATTGTTCTGGTTTGCAATCTGCATTTAATCCAACATCTACTAATAAACCCGTTTTGCCATTTAGTTTTGGTAGCAGGGTGGCGATAGTAGGTCTTAAAACCCCTTTAATGGGTTTAATACTAAACATGGCACCTACTAACATGGCGCCTGTATTGCCTGCACTCAAGAAGGCGTCTATTTCACCTGTAGCCAATAATTTAAATCCAATGGCAATAGATGAATTAGGTTTTTCCTTTAAAGCTTTTGTAGGGTGTTCGTGGTAACCTATTACTTCAGTGGCAGGTACAATATGCAAAAAAGGTGAGGAAATCCCATGGGTCTGAAAAAGTGCTTTCAGTTGGGTTTCTTCACCTATACAAAATAAATTATTTTCTGATTGGGCTAAATATTGTTGTACACCTTTAACGCATTCTAGTGGGGCGTAATCGCCTCCCATCATATCGATGCCAATATTCATTGAGTCAGTAATTAGGCTTTTAGTGGCGCTTTTTCGCTAACTAATAAACCTTTGTAGTACAATTTACCTTCTTGAACGTGTGCGCGATGACGTACATGGATTTCTCCAGTGGTACCATCTTTGCTTAAGGTAACTTCTTGAGCTACATAGTGAGTTCTTCTTTTAGCACTACGTTGTTGTGAGTGTCTGCGTTTAGGATTAGGCATCTCTTATGTTTTAAAATTTATTATTTAATATTTTTTTTAATTATTGGTTGTTTCATTTGGCTTATCTAAATCTTTAAATTGTTCCAACCCTTTCCAAATGTTCTTGTTGTTGATTTCAATTTGGTTGGTTTTGAATTTATTTAAAGTTTCCAATACTTTTTTATTGCAGGTAGATTCACCTTTATCGTTCAGCTTACAAATATTTTGTAAGGGGATACTTAAATTAATGAATTCGAAAATCCAATTGGCTACAGAGAAATGGCTTTCGCTTTTGTCTATGTAGAAAATGTCTGGATCTTCCTCCTGACTATTCATCGTGTTAGGGTCCTCGATTAATTTAACAATCAAGTTAAATTCATCCCAAAGTTGAACTGTCATGGGGTTTCCACAACGGTCACAAAGGGTATCGATTGCACCATCCACGTCAAAATGCAGTTGAAAAAACCCCTGTTTCTTATCTAAATTAAGTTTAACAGTGGTGACACAATTGCTAAAGTCTTGGGGTCCAAAATCGGCAAAGAACTTATCCTCAATACGGTATACAAACTCATGTAAACCGGGTTTTAAACCCACAAATGCTATTTCGTAAGCCCTGTTTTGGTTCATAACCGTACTTATAAGGTTGGCAAAGTTAGTAAAAACCAACCAAAAGACAAAGTTTATCCTACTTTTACAACATTATAAAAATTCATGCCCAATTCTAGTAAAACTCCGCTCCAATTGCCTTTTTTGCTCCAAAAGCTTGCTTTCTGGTCTTGGTATCTAATGGCCCTACTAATACTTATAGCTTCACAATTCCCAAATTGGTTGAGCCATTATTATACCCATGGCTTTTTTAAATGGTTTAGCCAACTACAAAGAAGAATAAGTAGCATGGCACCTCAAGCCCTTGGCGAATATTTATATTTTTTTATAATTATTATATTGATTACCAATTGTTTAAGAGTTTTAATCAAATATAAAAATGAATATAAAAATTCAAGTTATTTAGCTAATATAACCAAAGCAATGGCCATAAAATTGGCTAAATCCTTGGTTCAGCTTTATGTTTTGTTCATGCTTATTTGGGGCTTAAATTACCAACAATCCAGCCCAGCTCAACAATTTAACCTAACGGTCAAAACTAGTTATGATGATGTAGCCATTGAACGTTTAACCATAGAGTTGATGAAGGAATTAAATGAAACCAGAGAAAAAATCAGTGATTCTTCCTTGGCTCATTGGTCAAAAGAACAGGTTTTTACCAACGCAATCTATGAATTTGATCAAATCAAATTACTTTATCCTTTTTTAAACTATAGCCAACCTTGCTTAAAACTATCAAAATTCCCTTTTTTGGGGGATTATTTAGGCTTTTTAGCTTTTTATCAACCACTTACAGGTGAAGCCATCATTAGGGGAGAATTGCCCATTTTAACCTTGCCCTTCACGGTTAGTCATGAAATTGCACATCAATTGGGGTATGCCTCTGAAACTGAAGCTAATTTTATAGCTTTTGTGATAGGTGCCGAGTCTAAAAATATTGTTTTTAAGTACTCAATGCTTTTGCAAATGTTCACTTACGCACAAAGTGCAGAATTAAGTTCAATCGCTAAAACAGGTGATTTCGAGCATTGGAAAAAGCTGATTGAAAGGAATAAACAGATGCTTTCAACTAAAGTGTTGTTGGACCGTAAAAAAATTAAACTATTTTTCTTAGCAAGACAAGGTTTGTTAATTCCTGCTTCCAGTTCCATGTACAATCAATTTCTACAATGGAATAAGCAGGCAAAAGGCATTGAAAGTTACAACGATGTGTTGTTGTGGGCCTTGGCCTATCGTTCAAAATAATATAGCTACTAAAATTTATTCTTCCACATCATGCTTTCAATTGGCTTTTCTGGCTGGCCACTGTACTTTGCATTTGATTTTTGATTGTATTTCACTTCAATCTCCCCATCTACTGGAAAATAAATCAATTGACCAATGGGCATTCCTTTGTAAATACGAACGGGTTGTTTAACTGAAATTTCTAAAGTCCAATAGCCACAAAAACCAACATCTCCTTTACCAGCTGTAGCATGTATGTCAATGCCCAATCTTCCGGTAGAAGACTTTCCTTCTAAGAAAGGAACATGCGCATGTGTTTCGGTATATTCTAAGGTTACGCCTAAATAAAAGCCTATAGGTTCTAAAACAAAACCTTCCTCTGGAATTTCAAAATAGGTAATGGTATTGTGTGCTTTTGCGTCTAAAATGGCATTGTCATAAGTGGCTAGCCATTTACCTAAATGTACGTCATAACTATTACTGCCTAAATCTTTACGATCGTAAGGTTCAATTTTAATGGTTTGTTTGGCTATTTCTTCAAGTATTCTAGAGTCAGATAAAATCATCTTTGTTTTTTTATGTTTATTTTGCAGCTATGAACGGCGCTGCAATCTAATTCAATCCTTTTTTCTATGCCTTTGTTTTATCAACAAAATATTAACGCAACTACTAAAATGGCTATTTGGGCTATTGAAGAGCCGTTGGAATTTTTTGAATCAAAATTTCTAGGCAGGGTAGAAGCAAGTAAAAATAGGATGCATCCTGTAAAAAGAATTCAACATTTAGCCGCAAGACTTTTATTGCAAGAAATGTTGCCAGTAATAGATATGAATAGTATTCAATACGCTGCCAATGGCAAACCTTATTTTGAAAATGAAAGCGTTTATTTTTCTTTATCTCATTGTAATGGTTATGCAGCTTGTGTAATGAGTGAAGAGGGGCCAGTGGGTATTGATATTGAATTGATTCACGAAAGAATAAAAAAAGTAGCGCATAAATTTTTGCATTGCTCGGAGTTGGAGAAAATAAATACATTAAATGAACCAGCTCAATTAAAAGAAATGAGTTTTGTTTGGGCTGCCAAGGAAGCTATGTATAAGATGTATGAAAAGTTAGGCATTGATTTTTCTGAGCATTTAAGAATAGAGCATCTATCCAATAATAAAATAGGAATAATGGCTGGTTCCATACTTTCAGAGGCTTCTGCATTGGATGTACAAATACACTATGAGCTAAGAGAAAATTTTGTTTGGGCTGTTTCTTTAATCTAATTCAATAGAGCCTCTCCATTAATCTTCTAAAGAAAGGGGTTCGTCGTCTTCTAATAAATTCATGTTAATAGAATCGGCGCCAGCAATACCTTCTATGGAACCTTTAATATGCATGGCATTCAATAAAACTTTTTCTAATTGCTTTTCTCTTGACTTCCATAATTTTTCCATGGCGTCTCTCTCTTTTTGAATGCTTTGGCGCATTTGTCTAAAGCCTTCTCCTATGGCCTTCCATTGCTCATTGAATTCATTACTAATTAAGTAGTCGTACAAAAAGCTCATTTTGTCGCCTTTGTTTACTTGACTCTTTTTGGTATCGTAAATTTTTAAAATAGCATTTCTAAGTAATAGAGCCACACTTTTTACCTCTTGATAAGAGCAAATATAAACGCCTTCTTTTTCCCCAAATCTATCCATGTCTTTTGGAAAGGCTTGTGTAACAATGATGGCAATGTCTGCTCCTAGACTGCGCATGTCGGCTTTCAATTTCTCAATCCACTCTTGAGCAAAGGCTGTAGTTCTTTTACTTTCATAAATGATTTTACCTGCTTCTTGTCCTAAATTATTTCTAACCAATTGAATGCAATCGGCACCTCTAACCCCTTTACCAACTTCAACAATTTCATCAAAAGGGAAACTACTTTTTAGTAATTCTTCCAATAACAATTCTTGCACTTCGCCTTGCATCTGCATACTGCCTTGTTCCGCTTTGCGTTTCATTTCGTCAGCCAACTTGCGTTGATCGTCTAATTGTTTTTCTAATTCTTTAACTTTAAGTTGATACTCTTGGTCTTTTAAAGAACCTCTTTCTAATTCTTCTTTTTGTATTTGCGCTTTTAAGGTTTCTCTTTCTTTGACCAATTTTCTTTGTAGTTCTAATTCTAGTTCAGCTTCTTTGGTTTGAATTTCTTGCACTTGTTTAAGAAATTCTAATTCTTTTTCTTGAAAATCTTTTACTTGTTTACTCATAACAGACTCCGTTTGCTGCATGAGTTTTATCTTATGCTCATACTGTGCGCCTAAATCTTTTTTTAATTTTTCAGCCAATTCATTTTCAATGGTAATTTTTTGGGCTGCTAATAAACTACTAGTTTCCTCTTCTTTCTTTTTTTGCCATTCGGTCATTTTACCGCGCAGTTCTTTTTCCACTTCTTCTCTAATGGCATCAGTAGGCTCGAACTTGTGTTGACATTTAGGACAGGAAATGGTATAGGTGGACATAACAATGTTTTGAAGTCTTACAAAGATGCAAAAAATACAAGCAGAAAAGAAATTTTAAGTAGGTTTGCATTTGAGCGGAGGTGGCGAAATTGGTAGACGCACTACCTTGAGGTGGTAGCGCCCATAACCGGGTGTGGGAGTTCGAATCTCCTCTTCCGCACAATCAGCGCAACACTTAAATAAAAGAGTCCCGAGCTAAGCTTGGGACTCTTTTTAGTATCAATATTTTAGCAAAGCTTATAAAGAAGCAATCACATCTTTTGCAGAACGAACATAGTCCATATTTTTTGCTTCAGTGGCCATTTTAATACAAGTTTCAGCACTTGCTTTAGCACCTTTTTTATCACCTAGGGCCTTCTGTGTTTTTGCTTTTAGTAAAATTAACCAATAAGCATTTGGAGCAGATTGAATGGCTTTGTCAACATATACTAAAGCCTTGTCATAATCCTTATCCATATCATAATAGAAATTTGCAGCGTCTTGATAAGCGCCCTCTTTAACAGAAGTTCCTGTGGTAGAAGTTTCCACTTGTTTGCGAATAATAGATTTAATGTCAGTTTGAATAGGCACATTCACCATGGTGTTGGCCCATTTTAAGGATATACTGGCAGATTCTGGGGTGATATTTCCAACAGAAATGGTGAAGGTTTCAGTCGTATTGCTGGTAGTTTCTGGTTTTACTTTTAAGCGAACCACATCTTCAGCCTCATTGTAACTAAAACTTCCCCAACCTTTAGAATTACTATTAAAAATGATAGTCCATTCTTTTTCACCAGGAATGGTGAACAAGCCATAAGCACCGGCTGGTAATGTCTTATTACCAATGGTTACAGGATGAGAGAAAGTAACCTTGGTAGCACCATTGGCTCCTGTTCTCCAAACGATTCCTGTTGGCGCTAGTAAACTTCCATTACCAAAAGCAGCACGACCTTTTAAACCTGGTCTTGAATAAACAATTTCAATTTTCCCTAAACCAAAATCTTGTATAAGGGTTTGAGTAGGACTGGCTGCTGGCATTTTAACTTGTGCATTTGCAGCTAGGCTCAAAATGGTACTTAGTACAAAAAATATTTTTTTCATTTGATAAATTTTAGACAACAAACCTAACTGATTTTAAGCTAGCTTAAGCAGATTTTAGGTTATTTTTTAAAGGCTGGGTGGAAACGATCCAAAGTGTCACGTAGGTATTCCCGATTGATATGCGTATAGATTTCGGTAGTGGTGATGCTTTCGTGGCCAAGCATCTCCTGCACAGCTCTTAAATCAGCACCCCCTTCCACTAAATGGGTGGCAAAGGAGTGTCGAAAGCTATGTGGAGATATTGATTTTTTTATACCTGATTTTAAAATTAGGTCTTTGATGATGTAAAAAATCATGACCCGACTTAAGGCCTTACCTCGATTGTTTAAAAATAGAATATCTTCAAAATCTTTAGCAGGGGTTTGGTGCACCCTGATGGTATCTTTATATATTTTGATGTATTTGATGGCATCTGCTCCGATAGGCACCAATCTTTCCTTATCGCCTTTACCAATGACCCTAATAAAACCCACATCTAAATGCAAACAAGAAATTTTTAAATTAATGGCTTCTGTAACCCTTAGTCCAGAGCTATACATGGTTTCTAAAATGGCTTTATTTCGACCACCCTCTGGTTTGCTTAAATCTATTTGACCAATCACTTGTTCAATTTCTTCAAAACTTAAAACATCAGGTAATCTTCTTCTTGTTTTTGGGCTATTCAATAGGGTGGTTGGATTGATAGCGCAAATTTGTTCAAGGATACAATATTTAAAAAAGGATTTAATGCCAGAGATGATTCTGGCTTGAGAAGTAGGTGCCAACTCCATTTTTCCAATAGATTGTATAAAAGATTGTAGCTGTTGCAAACTAATATCTGCGGGGCTAAGGGTTTCTTGATTACTATTAAGATAGTTGATTAATTTATCAATATCTCTTAAATAAGCTTCAACAGAATGAGCGCTTAACGACTTTTCAAGTTGTAAAAATGATTTGAACCCTTTTTTGTAAATATCCCAGTTCATGCTTGAATAAATAGATTTGATAGTTATAGTTTTATGATATTATTTCGTATCAGATAAACTACATATGAAAGTAAATTTAAGGTCATTTAAGCAGAAAGTAAGGCATAATGGTAAACAATTAAAATCATTCCTTACAAAAATTGAGAAGAAAAATACAAAAGGTTTAGATCAAATCACAGCAAAATTAAGTCCAGTCGTTTGGAAGGAGATTGACTGTTTATCTTGTGCAAATTGCTGCAAAACAATGAGTCCAACATTTACACCTACCGATATTAAAAGAATTGCCAATCATTTTGAAATGACACCAGCTACTTTTAAAGAAACCTATTTGGAATATGATAAAAAAGATAAGGATTGGTTAAATAAGTTACAACCTTGTCAGTTTTTAAATTTGAAAACCAATAAGTGTAGTATTTATGCCATAAGACCTGCAGACTGTGCTGGATTTCCACATTTGACAAAACGAAAAATGACAGACTACATTCATGTACACAAGCAAAATATTGAATACTGTCCCGCAACTTATAAGATGGTAGAGAAAATGCAAGCGTTGATTGGCTAAAAATATACGTCTTCAAAAAAACTAAGTTCCCATAATTGTTTATCATTTAAGAAGATGGAAATAACATCAAATTGTAGGTATTTCCATTGTGGATACTCATATTGAAAAAATGCAGCAGCATTTTTAAGAAATTGCATTTTTGTTCTATGAATATGTTGTTCAGGATAACCAAATTCAATGGAGCTTCTGGTTTTGACTTCCACTATATGTAACCTATTATCTTTACTAGCAATAAGGTCAATTTCTAAATGTTTGTAGCGCCAGTTACTGAATAATATTTCAAAACCCTGCGCAGTTAAATACTTAGCAGCCATATTTTCGCCAAAAATCCCAGTAGCTTTATTGTTCATTTATTCAATTTTTAGTATCCATATCTTGGTTAAAATTCGTATTTTTATAGACATGCAAAAAGCGTATAAATTACTAGGAAAGCATAGGCATTATGATTGGGGAGGGACCAGTTTTATCCCAACTATGATGGGTATTGAAAATGTAAACCATCTACCATATGCAGAATATTGGATGGGCGCACATCCATCTGCCAGTTCCATGGTTCAGTTAGAAAATGGTACTAAAAGTTTAGACTTGCTTATTAACGAGCAACCTGAAAAATGGTTAGGTGGCTCAACTTTAAAAGACTTTGGTGTTTTGCCTTACTTATTTAAGGTCTTAGATGTTGCCAATATGTTGAGTATACAAGTACATCCAAATAAAGAAAATGCAATTAAAGGGTTTGACAAGGAACAAGCAAAAGGTATACCAATAGACGCTAGTCATCGTAATTATAAAGACAAAAATCATAAACCAGAAATAATGGTGGCATTGAGTGATTTTTGGCTATTGCATGGTTTTCTTCCAGTAGCTGAATTAGAACAACGTTTACAAACCTATTTACCATTGCAATCATTGATGACTGAATTTAATGGAGGGGATTACCAAAAGTTGTATCAATATTTTATGCAACTGCCAGTTGCTGCATCTGATCAAATATTAAAACCTTTATTGGTGGAAGCAGCAGTAGCTGTAAAAAAAGGAACAGTCGAAAAATCAAATCCTCATTATTGGGCCTATAAATATTATGCAGATGGTATCCCTGCTTCCAATATTGATAAAGGTATTTTTTCCATATATATTTTAAACATTGTACATGTACCCAAATACCAAGGGGTGTTTCAAGGTGCAGGTTTATTGCACGCTTATTTAGAAGGTCAAAATATTGAGTTAATGGCTAACAGCGACAATGTTTTAAGAGGAGGCTTGACAAGCAAATATGTGGACATCAATGAATTGATCGCGCATATTAGTTTTGTCCCCACCAATCCATCTTTGTTAAAAGGGGATAAAATTAATATGCATGAAATTAATTATCCATCTGCGGTCAAAGATTTTGGTTTAACAAAAATTAGTTTAAAACCAGGTGAATCTTCCACATTGTCCACTGATTCAATGGAAATCCTATTAGTCACTGAAGGAGAAGTTTCAATTGATCAATTGACCCTGAAAGTAGGAGATAGTGCTGTAATTGCAGCCAATACCATCCTAACTATTCTTGCAAAACAGCCGGCAGTCATATTCAAGGCTTTCAATCCAAAATAAGTTTATTCACAATTGAGGAAAATCAATATTTAATAATCTAAGGCTGAACCCTTATTTTTGTTAAGTAGGTTAATCTAAACTTCTAAGTCCTTATAAAATAATACAGATGAAATTGAACAAACAAATTATAGTAGCCCTAGCAATCATGATTGCAACCAGTGCCTTGTACAGAGTTTTACCAGGAAGGCCCTATGGATTTGCTCCTCAAATTGCCATCGCCTTATTTGGTGGATCATTGTTTGCAACAAAAAAACAATATGCATTTTTATTGCCTATTTTATCTATGTTTATTTCAGATGTATTATACCAAGTGTTGTTTCAATTACATTTAAGTCCAATACAAGGATTTTATGAAGGTCAATTATTGAATTATGTTTTAATAGCTGGAACTGCAGTATTTGGTTTTGGTTTACAGCGCAATCAAATTTCTAAATACATCATTGGCTTTTTTGCTGCTCCAAGTGCCTATTTTCTTATTTCAAATGGTTTGGTATGGGCACAAGGGGGAGGATATCATCATGCATTTAACTTCACAGGGTTTATTCAAACAATGGTAGATGGTTTACCCTTTTATCCATACAGTATAGCTGGAACCCTGGTATTTGGTGGCGTATTGTTTGGTGCTTTTAGAATGCTTGTTCCTAAGTTCAAAGCTATTTAGCTTTCCCTTAAAATATTTATTTAAGCAATTCATTGGCTTCAAATTCAGCATCTATTTTCCAAGGACCTTGATCAGCAGCTGTAGTAGCCAATTCATCACATCTATTGTTGTATTGATTGGTACTATGCCCTTTTACCCAATGAAATTGAACATGGTATGGTGCAGCAATTTGATGGTATTGCAACCATAAGTCTTTATTTTTTTTACCGCCTTTAAAATTTGTTTTGATCCAATTGTCCAACCATTTTTTTTCTACTGATTCAACCACGTATTTGCTATCTGTATAAATATGAACAGGTAATTCCTTCGTTTTTAAGCTCCCAATAGCTTTGATGACAGCCAATAATTCCATACGGTTATTAGTGGTTTTCCTGTAGGCTTCAGCTAACTCTTTCACCTTATCACCCCACATTAATATAGCACCGAATCCACCTGGGCCTGGATTGCCACGGGAAGATCCATCTGTATAAATAACAATTTTATCCATTATTTTTTTTCGTAATCAATTGATAATAAAGCGTATACATAAATATACGAATCCTTCTATCAATTTCATAAAAAACTCATTAATCTGTATTAATTACGCTTTATTATTTTATCTTTAAACGCTTATTAATCAAAGTATAGTATAAATTATAGAAACGATTGATCAGATAAATTGTTGAAATGCAAAGAGTTGGGAAAAGTATACAGACTTTGAATAAAAACAAAAAAGTGATTCATAGTAATAATTCTAAGTTAAAAAAGATCAGTTTTCATCTTAAATTTCATACTACCTATGGTCAGCAAATTTTTGTTTATGGCAATCATCCATTATTGGGTAATGGCCATATAGAAAATGCCATTCCACTGGTTTATTTAAATGAGGCTTATTGGGTTTTACATTTAAATTGGAATACCCATCCAAATGATATATTGATAACCTATCATTATTACATTAAAAATACAGATGGTACTATCGTTTTTGATTGGGGAGGGGATAAATGTTTTAATCCCAATAAAGTACAGCATAGTGATTTAGTGATTTTGGATACATGGAATAATGCAGGGTACATCGAAAATGTTTTTTATACCGAACCTTTTTCCAATGTTTTATTAAAACAGTCCAATGTTCAAAAAATAGCCAATGGTATTGAACAAGATTGTACAACTATTTTTAGGGCAAAAGCGCCTTTGTTGAAACCAGATCAAACGATTTGCATCATTGGGGAAGATCCATTATTAGGTGCTTGGGATACTACAATAGCCTTGCCTTTAACTAAAATAAAAAATACAAACTATTTTGAAATTAGCTTGAATCTAAATCAATGTAATTTTCCATTGGTTTACAAATATGGTGTGTACGATACGGTCAAAAAAGTTTTTGTCAATTTTGAACAGAACAATAATAGAGTATTGTACGAAGGGGTGGGTATAGATAAGTTCGTCATCATCAATGATGGCTTTGTTCATTTAGCTAATACCCAATGGAAAGCTGCGGGAGTAGCTATTCCTGTATTTTCATTGAAATCAAATCAAAGTGTCGGGGTGGGGGAATTTACAGATATAAAATTATTGGTGGATTGGGCTAAAACAATTGGATTAAAATTAATTCAATTGTTGCCTTTGAACGATACTACGGCAACACATACCTATATGGATTCTTATCCCTATGCTGGAATATCGGCATTTGCATTGCATCCCATGTTTATTTGTATCAAAGACATCTTGCAAAAAGGACAAGAAAACATTTTAACACCCTATACCACTTTAATACAATCTTTGAATAATTTACCTGAGGTTGATTATGTGGCTGTGATGGACTTGAAATGGAAATTGTTAAGAACCTTATACAATGAAAATGGAAAGCAGGATTTGGCTTCTACAAGGTTCAAAGAATTTTATAGTAAAAATGCACATTGGCTTATTTCTTATGGAGCTTTTTCTTATTTAAGAGAATTACATGGTACGGTTGATTTTAATCAATGGCCTACGCATGCTAAATACAATGAAGCAGGAATTGAAATTTTAACTCAGCCAACATCAAGTACTTATCAAGAAATTGCTTTCTATTATTTTGTTCAGTATCATTTACACTTGCAATTGAGTTCTTCCACACAATATGCCCATGAAAACGGTATTGTATTAAAAGGAGATATTCCTATTGGTGTATATAGGTATGGCGCTGATGCTTGGCAACATCCTACTTTATTTCATATGGACATGCAAGCAGGTGCTCCTCCAGATAATTTTGCAGTGAAAGGTCAAAATTGGGGTTTCCCTACCTATAATTGGGCAGCCATGGCTGCAGATGATTATAAATGGTGGAAGCAGAGGTTTGAGCAAATGAGCTATTATTTTGATGCTTTTAGAATTGATCATATTTTAGGATTTTTTAGAATTTGGAGTATTCCAATGCATGCCGTTGATGGAATTATGGGATATTTTGTTCCAGCCATCCCCGTAAGTATTCACGAATTCAATAGCCATGGTGTTTCTTTTGATAGGCAACGTTTTACTAAACCATTTATCAATGAAACAATTTTACATCAACTTGTTGGGGAGGACAAGGAGTACATCAAAACTAATTTTTTAGAAAGCAGAGGAGCAGGCGTTTATGATTTATTGCCAGCTTACCAGACTCAGCGACAAGTGGAAGTCTATTTCTTAGCGCTGCCCAAAGACGATTTTCATGAAAAAATTAAACAAGCTATCTATCACCTGATTAGTAACATACTCTTGATTGAATCCACCGAAGCACAGGCTTATCATTTTAGGTTTAATATTGAAGGCACTAGTTCGTTCCAGCAATTGGAGGAGAAAACTAAACAAGTATTAAAGGATTTATATTTTGATTATTTTTTCCATAAACAAGAACAAATTTGGGAAAAAGAAGCAATGCAAAAGTTGCCGATGTTGAAATTGGCTACCAATATGCTTATTTGTGGAGAAGATTTAGGATTTGTGCCTTCAAGTGTGCCTCATGTTATGCAGCAATTAGGTATATTAAGTTTAGAAGTACAAAGAATGCCTAAGGCAAATACCAATTTTTTCCATCCCAAGGACGCCCCTTATTTAAGTGTTGTTACACCTTCTACTCATGATATGAGTACCATTAGAGGTTGGTGGGAAGAGAATAAAAAAACAACGCAGCAGTTTTACAGTTATGAATTGGGTAAGATGGGGGACGCACCCACCTATTGCGAACCATGGATCAATAAAGCCATTTTATTGCAGCATTTATATGCTCCTTCCATGTGGTCTATTTTTCAATTACAAGATTTCTTTGGTATTGATTCAACCATCAGAAGAATTGACCCAAACGAAGAAAGAATCAATATTCCAGCCAATCCCAAACATTATTGGAGGTATCGCATGCATCTAAGTTTAGAAGAATTATTGAATCAGGATAAGTTTAATAAAGAATGGGCCTTGGCCATCAAAGAAAGTGGCCGCTAAATAAGGCTGTTTTTATACCTTAGCTAAAATAATACATAGTGCAACTCGACTACTGGGAACAACAACTACCTTTTGAACATCCATTTACTATTTCCAATGGGAGAACTAAAACGCATCAGCATAGTTTGATGATTCGATTGTCTTTGGGCAATTGGCAAGGTTTTGGCGAAGCGCCAGCGATAGTTTATTACAATGTATCCGTGGAAGCGATGATGGAGCGCTTAGAAAAAAATAGAAAGCTTATTGAAAAGTTTGCTTTGATTGATCCAGAAAGATTTTGGCATTTTTTACATCATCTGTTTCCTTATGATCCTTTTTTAGTAGCTGCCTTAGATATGGCAGGTTGGGATTTATTTGGACAAATGAAAAAACAGCCAATGCATGAAATGTGGAATACAACTTGGAATGAAAATACGCCTACACCCATTTGTGATTATACTTTAGGCATTGACTCTATAGAAAAGATGGTAGAGAAAATGAAGGCACATCCATGGCCAATTTATAAAATTAAAGTAGGCACCGATTACGATATTGAAATGATTACAGCGCTTCGTGAAAATACAACTGTTCCATTGCGTGTAGATGCCAATGCAGGATGGACTACTGAAGAAGCCTTGCAAAAAATTCCAGCCCTTGCTAATTTAGGGGTAGAATTAGTGGAACAACCTTTGGCTAAAGATAACTGGGAAGGGATGGCGCAATTAAAAGCAGCCTCCATACTTCCATTATTTGCAGATGAGTCCTGTGTATTTGAAAAAGACGTAGCTACCTGTGCGAATTATTTTCATGGCATTAATATAAAATTAACTAAATGCAGCGGGCCAACCCCGGCCTTAAGAATGATCAAAGAGGCAAAAACTTTAGGCTTGAAAGTAATGATGGGTAGCATGAATGAGTCGGTGATTGGTTCAGCAGCTATTGCTCAATTCTTACCACAATTAGATTATGTAGATATGGATGGCCCCTTACTTATGAATGAATTGAATGGAGAAGGACTGAATTATCATTTTCAAGATCAAGATGGGAAAATAGCACCATTAACCAAACCAGGATTAGGGGTGCAATATGCGATGATTTTTAAAAAATAATAGATTCTATTTCGAAAATTAATTTATGACACCAGAACGTACCGAAAAATTATTAAAAGTATTAAGTAAGCGTCAAGCTAACTTAACAGTCGTACTTGAGAATGTGCAAGACCCGCATAATGTCTCTGCGGTAATGCGAACCTGTGATGCGGTGGGTATTCAAGAAGTATATGTACTTACTACTAAAATACCTAGACATAAAAAATGGGGCTATAGAAGTAGTAGTAGTGCTTTAAAATGGTTAACCATTCATGAATTTGAAACATTGGATGATTGTGTGAAAGAACTTAGAAAAAATTTCAATAAAATTTTGACCACGCATTTATCGAGTGATGCGGTGAGTCTGCATAATATTAATTTTACAGAATCGGTGGCCTTGGTTTTTGGCAATGAACATGCGGGTGTGACAGAAGAATTTAGAAATTTAGCGGATGGTAATTTCATTATACCTCAAATGGGTATTATACAAAGTTTAAATATATCGGTAGCTTGTGCAGTGAGTATTTATGAGGCTATGCGTCAGAAAATGAATGCGGGTCATTATGAAAAAGCATCTCTGCCTACAGAACAAATGAATACTTTATTGAATCAATGGGGTTTGGAAGAAGAATCTCCCGAAGTGTACAATAATTCAAAGTTGAAAAGGTCTTAAATCTATGCTTATTACATTTGTTCTGGAACAGCAATGCCTAAAACACTCATGGCTTTATGTAAAGTAGCAGCTGTTAAAATACCCAATTGAATACGCAGTTGCTTTTTTGAGTCCGATTCGGCGTTGCTAATGGATAGTTCAGCATAAAAAGTATTGAATAATTTTGCCAAATTAAATGTATAGATGGCAATCTTAGAAGGATCTAAATTATCAGCGGCTTCATTCACTACAGCAGGAAAAGTAGAAAGTTCAATGGCCAATTGTTTTTCTAAAGGCAGTAATTCATTAGCAATAAGGGCAGTATTGGTTCCTGTTTTTCTCAAAATACTTTTAATTCTTGCATGGGTATATTGAATAAAAGGACCAGTGAAACCGTGAAAGTCGATGCTTTCTTCTGGATTAAATATCATTTTCTTTTTAGGATCTACTCTTAATAAGAAAAATTTAAGGGCACCCAATCCAATGGTATTGTATAATTCGGTTAAATGCGCATTTGAAAAATCATCTACTTTACCTAAGGCTTCAGTTTTTTCTTTGGAGATATTAATCATCTCATCCACTAAATCATCGGCGTCCACTACAGTTCCTTCCCGGCTTTTCATTTTACCCGTTGGTAGTTCTACCATTCCATAACTTAAATGGTAAATGCCATCTGCTGATGGTTGCTTTAATTTTTGACAAATTAGTTTAAGTACTTTGAAATGATAATTTTGTTCATCACCAACCACATAAATACTGGCATCGGTGTTGAATTCCTTTTGTTTTAATTGAGCAAGGCCAATATCCTGTGTCATATAGACAGAAGTACCGTCTTTACGACGTACAATCTTTTCATCTAAACCATCTGCCGTTAAGTCTATCCAAACTGAACTATCTTCTTTTTGATAAAACACTTTTTTTGATAAGCCTTCTTCTACTAATTCTTTTCCTAATAAATAAGTATTGCTTTCGTAATAGGTTTTGAAAAAATCAGAACCAATTTTTTTATAAGTGACTTCAAAGCCTTCATAAACCCATTCGTTCATCTTTTTCCATAAATCCAAAGTAGGAGCATCACCTTGTTCCCATTTCAACAACATTTCTTGTGCGGCTTTAAAAATTGAAGCTTCTTTTTCTGCTAACTCTTGGGTCATGCCTCCACTCATTAAACCTGCTACTTCAGCTTTGAAAGCATCATTGTATTTGACATAATAATCTCCAACAAAATGATCTCCTTTTTTATTGGTTGAAGAAGGGGTGGCACCTTTCGCAAATAGCTGCCATGCAATCATACTTTTGCATATATGAATTCCGCGATCATTTACAATACAAGTTTTGACCACTTCATGTCCTTGAAGTTTCAAAATTTCTGCAATACTCCATCCTAGAAAATTATTTCTTAAATGCCCTAAGTGTAAAGGTTTGTTGGTATTAGGGGAGGAGTACTCCACCATAATTTTTTTCTTTTTAGTAAGCGCCGGTATTAATTCATTAGGGTTTAAATTTTTAATAAAATCAAACCAATATTCATTGCTAATTGTAAAATTTAAAAAACCTTTTACGATATTGTATTTGGTAATTATTCCTGGCAATGCCTTTTGCATGACCGCACCCAATTCACCTCCCACGATTTCTGGGCTTTTTCCCAATTGCTTTACAAAAGCAAACAAGACAATGGTATAATCACCCTCAAATTCAGGCTTAGTGGCATTCACCAATACTTGATCAGGTTGAATGTTTACTTGATATAAATCTAGTAAACTAGCTGCAGTGGTTTCCTTTAAATTAGTTATCAAATTCATAAATTGGGCTTGCCTTAGGCAAAAGTAATTAATTAAGATTATCTTAGCGCATAGATGTTGAAACTACACGACTTTATTAGCAAAGTTATTCTTGACATGATAGATTGGTTTTATCCCATTTTCAAGAAAATGATGCCCTTAAAAACATTTAGATACGCTGCTTGTGGCGGCGTAAATACTATTTTGGACATTGTTTTGTTTTTTATCGCTTACAATTATATACTTCATAAGCAAATCATCCAATTAGGCTGGCTCAGTATAAGTCCTCATATTGCTTCCTTTATGATCAGTTTTTGCATTACCTTCCCAATTGGTTTTTATTTAAGTAGGTATGTAGTATTTCAGGAAACAACGGTAACCAAGCGAAAGCAATTAATGAAGTACTTTATTGTTGTATTGGGCTGCATTTTGCTCAATTATGTTTTTTTAAAGCTATTTGTTGATCAATTGGGTTGGTATCCAACTATGGCCAAGATTGCGACTACCTTTTTTGTAGTCATTTTTAGCTATACCAGCCAAAAGAATTTCACCTTTAAGAGCGCTAGTAACGTCTAATTCTCTGCCTTTTCTACCCCTTTTTAAATTTTCTATGTCAATTATGGCCTTCATTTAGCCTTATTATCTGCCATATATGACAAATTTGCACCCCTATATGGGCATACCTATTATGGCATAAAGATTGACTATAATAGAGTAATTAATCATTGAAAATCAAGCGTTATGGCAAAAATAATAGGAATTGACCTAGGTACGACAAATAGTTGCGTATCAGTTATGGAAGGTGGCGAACCAGTAGTAATCGCCAATGATGAAGGACGTAGAACTACCCCTTCAGTAGTAGCCTTCTTAAAAAATGGCGAGCGTAAAGTAGGAGACCCTGCTAAGCGTCAAGCGATCACGAACCCTGAAAACACTATTTCAAGTGTGAAACGTTTTATGGGTCGTCGTTATAATGAGATAACAGAAGAGAAGTCTCATTGGAGTTATAAAATTGTACAAGGAGAAAACGATACAGTGCGTGTAGATATAGACGGTCGTATGTATACCCCACAAGAAATTTCTGCAATGGTTTTACAGAAGATGAAAA
>Ga0209188_1000118_pt1 | contig 90586 bp, 93 predicted proteins | sample C_130625_EF_Meta_FD_187307 | JGI IMG/M metagenome (GOLD analysis project Ga0209188, IMG submission 187307) | Freshwater microbial communities from Lake Croche, Canada to study carbon cycling - C_130625_EF_MetaG (SPAdes) (version 2) | ecosystem: Environmental > Aquatic > Freshwater > Lake...
TTGCGGTCAAACGGCATGCCCATGTGCTCTAAGTCATAAACCACTTTGGGTGCTTCACGGCACATGAACTCGATGGCGTCTTGGTCGCCCAACCAGTCGGAGCCCTTGATGGTGTCGTAAAAGTGGTAGTGCCAATTGTCATCGGACATGTTGCCCAATGAGGCGCCGATACCACCCTGTGCTGCCACAGTGTGTGAGCGTGTGGGGAATACTTTGGAAAGGACTGCAACGTTCAAACCAGCACGTGCCAGTTGCAAGGAAGCTCGCATGCCGGAGCCGCCGGCACCGACGATCACGACGTCAAATTTGCGCGTGGCGATCTTGTCTTTGGTGTAAGTCATGGTTTTTGAAATCTTTGAGTGTGAGAGAAGGAATCAGTGGCAACAGCAAATCTTTTAAATTAAAGACGCCACAAAGCCTGCACAGCCCAACCGGCGCAGCCGATCAGCCATACCAAAGAGGCTACGTGTAAGACCAGGCGAACACCCACCGGTTTGATGTAGTCCATCCAAATGTCTCGAATGCCAATCCAAGCGTGGTAGAGCAAAGCCAAGATGGTGGTGAAGGTGAGAAATTTCATCCATTGAGCGGCAAAAATACTGGCCCATTCTTCATACCCAATGGGGCCTGAAGTAAAGATCACTTGCGCCAGCACCACCAAGGTAAAGGCCGCCATGAGGGTGGCCGTGACGCGCTGCGCTAACCAATCGCGCAGACCGTAGTGAGCGCCGACAACGATGCGTTTGGAGCCGTAATTGACAGACATGAGATGCTCCTAATTAGTAAAGACCAAACAACTTGGCGCCCAACACGGCGGTCAGGCCGAGGCTGAGGGCTAAAGTCACAACGGCGGTTGATTTGCCAAACTCTTTGGTCACGGCGTGGTTAATGTCCATGTACAGGTGGCGCAGGCCCGCAATGAAGTGGTGCAAATAAGCCCAAATGAGGCCCAAGGCCACCAATTTGAAGAACCACCCAGGAACAAAGCCAATGCCCACATTGAAGGCGGCCGCAAAGGTGGCAAATGACAACTCGGAGGTGATGGAGTTGTCAAACATCCAAATGATGAATGGCATCAACAAAAACATCAATGCGCCGCTGACGCGATGCAAGATGGAAACCCAACCCGCGGCGGGCAGGCGGTAAGTGGGCAAATCGCTGATGGCGTTGATGTTGCGAAATTCAGGCCTTTGACGGGCAGATTCGGTCATTTTTTATTCCTCTTGAGTAACGACGCTGTCATTGATTCATGAAAGTGTTGGAAGATTCTATTGCAACGCAACAAACTGACGGGAAGATTTCAAAAAGAAACCATAAAACTGAATGCTAAGTTTCAAAAAAGTCAATTTGGGGTCAATTCAGCGCATTGTGGTAGTGGTAGTTGTCTGTGACGTAGAAGCCTCTTCGAAGTTCCATGGGTGTGTCTTTGTAGGTAAAAGCGATGCGCTCGACACTGAGCAGCGGGGTTTGAGATTTGATCTGGAGCAGCGTGCATTGATCAGCATCGGGCGCCACAGCCTTGATTCGTTCTTCTGCGCGAACCATCCGAACACCGAACTCAGTCTCAAATAGTGCGTACATGGGGCCGTTGTAAGCCCTCAGCCTTTCGGCTGTCAGCCCTTTAAATTGGGCCCCTGGTAGCCAAAGGTCTTCGAGGATGGTGGGAGCGCCCGCAAATGAAAGAACGCGGCGAACCTGCAAGACAGCTTCACCCGTTCGGATGGACAGAGCCCGAGCGATTTCAGCGTTGGCCCTTTGTTTTTTGCAATCAATGATGCTGCGTTGTGCGGCCACTCTGCCTTTAGGACCTTCAGTGTCAGGCAAAAGTTTTAAAAAACGATATTGAACTTTTTGCTCTGCATGCGTGGCAACAAAGGTTCCTTTGCCCTGCCTGCGGATGAGGAGATGGTCGTTGGCCAATTCATCGATGGCTTTTCTGACCGTGCCTTGGCTCACTCGGTAACGAGATGCCAAGTCCATTTCGCTGGGGATGCTTTCGCCGGGCTTCCATTCCCCCGTTTGCAAACTTTGCAAGATGAGCCCCTTTATTTGCTGATAAAGCGGGCTAAATGCAGGCGCTAGGGGGTCGTGTAATCCGGACGAATCAACGGAAAAAACTGGAGAGGTCATGTCTTTGCCATTCAAAATGGCGAACAATAAGAATGGGTGCCATGATATCTTATATAAGACATAAGACAAATTGACTTTGCGGCATTTTCGCGGGTACACTCGAAAGTTGTTTGCCCGTGCGTTCAACGAAGCGCACTCATCTTGTCAATTTTTCTTTTATTGTCTTTTTGCGCAATGAAGATGGAGCCAAAGATGAATTGGCCGGCAGTGAATGTCGGGTTGTGGGCGGCGATGACCGTTTTCTAATCACTATCTGGAGTTCACACCATGAGCAAAACCCCCGTTCGCGTCGCTGTCACAGGTGCCGCAGGTCAAATTGGATATGCATTGTTGTTCCGCATTGCCTCTGGCGAAATGCTGGGCAAAGATCAGCCCGTGATCTTGCAACTGCTTGAAATTCCCGATGAAAAAGCCCAAAAAGCCCTGAAGGGCGTGATGATGGAATTGGACGACTGCGCATTCCCCTTGCTCGTCGGCATGGAAGCCCATTCTGACCCCATGACGGCTTTCAAAGACACCGACTACGCCTTGTTGGTGGGTTCACGCCCTCGCGGCCCTGGTATGGAGCGCGCAGAGTTGCTCGCCATCAATGGCGCCATCTTCACGGCACAAGGCAAGGCCTTGAATGCGGTGGCTTCACGCAATGTCAAAGTCTTGGTGGTGGGCAATCCCGCCAACACCAACGCTTACATCGCCATGAAGAGCGCACCCGATCTCAAGCCAGGCAACTTCACGGCCATGCTGCGTTTGGACCACAACCGCGCTGCCTCCCAAATTGCTGCCAAAACGGGCAAAGCCGTGGCCGACATTCAAAAGCTGTGCGTTTGGGGCAACCACTCACCCACCATGTACGCCGACTACCGTTTTGCCACCATCAACGGCGAATCTGTGAAAACAATGATCAACGATCAAGAATGGAATGCCAATGTGTTCTTGCCCACCGTGGGCAAGCGCGGCGCCGCCATCATTGAAGCGCGCGGTTTGTCCTCTGCTGCATCCGCTGCCAATGCCGCCATCGATCACATGCGCGACTGGGCATTGGGTACCAACGGCCACTGGGTCACCATGGGCATTCCTTCACAAGGTTGGTACGGTATTCCCAAAGACGTCATGTTCGGTTTCCCCGTCACATGCGAAAACGGCGAATACAAAGTGGTGGAAGGTTTAGAAATTGACGCCTTCAGCCAAGCTTGCATTGACAAGACTTTGAAAGAGTTGACAGACGAGCAAGCCGGCGTGGCGCACTTGGTCTAATTAACTTCTGTTGTTGTGAAGCATCCGCGCGACATCCTGTTGGGATCACAAGCCGCAGGCAATATTTTGCCTGTCTGTGATCACTACAGCGGTGTTGAAGTGCGGATGCGCAAAAGCTTGCAGTTGCAAGCCGAGATGACGCAAGAGCTGGGCGCCTGCGTCTTTGACGTCACCTTGGATTGTGAAGACGGTGCCCCTGTGGGCAGTGAAACCGAGCATGCGCATCTGGTCAAAGAAATTGCTTTAGGCGCCGCCCAAGATGCCAGAGTCGCAGTTCGAATTCATGCCGTCGATCACCCTTCGTTTTTTCAAGATGTTGAAATCATTGTCCAAGCTGCACATGGCAAGTTAAGGCATGTGATGGTGCCCAAGGTAGAGTCTGTTGCCGATGTCGAAACAGCCGTCAAGGCTTTGAACGATGTCGGTGCCTCGAACTTGCCATTGCATGTTTTGTTGGAGTCGCCCACTGCTGTTCACCGAGCCTTTGACATTGCAGCTCACCCCCGTGTTCAATCTTTGAGTTTTGGCTTGATGGACTTTGTGTCTGCTCACGGGGGGGCCATTCCCTCGAGCGGCATGGGTGTTCAGGGCCAATTTACACATCCCTTGGTATTGCGAGCCAAACTGGAAATAGCCAGCGCCTGTCATGCGCATGGCAAAGTGCCATCACACTGCGTCGTGACGGAGTTCAGCGATTTAGAAGCCATCAAAGTGGCGGCCACCACGGCCTCTCGCCAGTTGGGCTTCACGCGCATGTGGAGCATTCACCCAAGCCAAATTAGGCCTGTCGTGGAAGCTTTGGCACCCAGCGCGCATGACATTGAACAAGCGGCTGAGTTAATGGAAGCGGCACAAAATGCCGATTGGGCGCCAGTGAGTTTCAAGGGGCAGTTGCACGATCGCGCCAGCTACAGATTTTTTTGGCAAGTGCTTGAGCGCGCGCATCAAACAGGAAGACAATTACCTGAGTCGATGAAGCCCTATTTTGGAGAAGCACTTTGCGCCACTTGAAATCCCTTTTACTCGTGCTCATTCCGTGCTTGATGGCGCTGGGTTCTGGTGCGGCCTTTGCGCAAACTGCCAAAAAAAATTCGCCCTCTAAAAATGCTGCTGAATTACCCAGAGATCCACCTTTGGCCCCCGAAGAACTCAGCATTGCCGAACGAGTGCATGTGGGGCAGTTGCCATGTGAGTTGGGTGCCTCCATTCGCATGACGGCCGACCCTCAAACGCCTGGCTACTTTAATTTGCAAGGCAAAGGCTACAAATACCGAATGCGTCCCGTCGCCACCAGCACGGGCGCTATCCGCTTGGAAGATGAGAAGGCAGGTACTGTTTGGCTGCAACTGGCCAATAAATCCATGCTCATGGATCAAAAAAATGGACGTCGCTTGGCAGACGAATGTGCGCATCCTGATCAGGTGGCCATTGCCAACGACATGAAGATCAATCCGCCGCCAGCCTTGATCGATGTGAGCAATGTCGCGCCATCTTCCAAACGCTGACAAGTGCATTTTGAAATTTTGATTTGTAAATTTTTTTAGACAGGAGAAATCATGCTTGAAGCCTACCGTGCACATGTTGCAGAACGCGCAGCCCTTGGAATTCCACCGCTGCCCTTGGACACTCCACAAACTGCTCAACTCATTGAGTTGATCAAAAACCCACCAGCAGGTGAAGAAGCTTTCTTGCTTGACTTGCTCACACACCGTGTGCCGCCAGGCGTGGACGATGCCGCCAAGGTGAAGGCTTCTTTCTTGTCTGCCGTAGCGCATGGCGATTTGGCTGTGGCCATGATCAGCAAAGCCAAAGCCACAGAATTATTGGGCACCATGGTGGGCGGTTACAACGTCAAGCCACTCATTGACTTGTTAGACCACGCCGATGTGGCCGTTGTGGCGGCTGAGGGCTTGAAGAAAACATTGTTGATGTTTGACTTCTTCCATGATGTGGCCGAAAAATCCAAAGCTGGCAACGCCAATGCCAGTGCCGTGATCCAGAGCTGGGCCGATGCCGAGTGGTTTACATCACGCCCCGAAGTGGAAAAGAAAATCACGGTTTCGGTGTTCAAAGTACCAGGCGAAACCAACACCGATGACTTGTCTCCCGCGCCCGATGCATGGAGCCGCCCCGACATCCCATTGCACTACTTGGCCATGTTGAAAAATACACGCGCCGATGCCGCCTTCAAGCCCGAGGAAGACGGCAAGCGCGGCCCTATGGCCTTCATTGAAGAGCTGAAGAAAAAAGGTCATTTGGTGGCTTATGTGGGCGATGTGGTGGGCACTGGCTCTTCACGCAAATCAGCCACCAACAGCATCATCTGGGGCTTTGGTGAAGACATTCCATTTGTGCCTAACAAGCGCTTTGGTGGCGTGACCTTGGGCGCCAAAATTGCGCCTATCTTCTTCAATACGCAAGAAGACTCCGGTGCATTGCCCATTGAAGTGGATGTGTCCAAGTTGGAAATGGGTGACGTGATTGATGTCTTGCCTTACGAAGGCAAGATCATGAAGAACGGTGAACTGGTCACAGAGTTTCAGCTTCGCAGCGACATGCTTTTTGACGAAGTTCGTGCTGGTGGCCGTATCAATTTGATCATTGGCCGCTCTTTGACAGGCAAGGCCCGTGAGTTTTTGGGCTTGCCCACCTCCACCTTGTTCCGTTTGCCTAAGGTACCCGCTTCTACCAAAGCTGGCTTTACAGTAGCCCAAAAAATGGTGGGCCGTGCTTGTGGCTTGCCAGAAGGTCAGGGCGTTCGTCCAGGCACATACTGCGAGCCCAAGATGACCACCGTGGGTTCACAAGACACCACCGGCACCATGACGCGCGACGAGCTGAAAGACCTGGCCTGCTTGGGCTTCAGCGCCGACATGGTGATGCAATCGTTCTGCCACACGGCCGCTTATCCAAAGTCTGTTGACGTCAAGATGCACCACGAGTTGCCTGCCTTCATGAGCAACCGTGGTGGTGTTTCTCTGAAGCCAGGCGATGGCATTATTCACAGTTGGTTGAACCGTTTGTTGTTGCCCGACACTGTGGGCACCGGTGGCGACTCTCACACCCGTTTCCCTATTGGTATTTCGTTCCCTGCGGGATCTGGTTTGGTGGCGTTTGGCGCAGCCACTGGCGTGATGCCTTTGGACATGCCTGAATCTATTTTGGTTCGATTCAAAGGCAAGATGCAGCCTGGCATCACTTTGCGCGATTTGGTTCATGCCATTCCTTACTACGCCATCAAAGCTGGTTTGTTGACAGTCGCCAAGTCGGGCAAGGTCAATGAGTTTTCGGGACGTATTTTGGAAATCGAAGGCTTGCCTGATTTAAAAGTAGAGCAAGCGTTTGAGTTGTCTGATGCGTCAGCAGAGCGCTCTGCTGCGGGTTGCACGGTCAAGCTCAACCCCGAGCCAGTGAAAGAATACCTGAACTCCAACATCGTTCTCATGAAGAACATGATTGCGCAAGGTTACAACGACAAGAGAGCGCTTGAGCGTCGTATCAAAGCGGTTGAAGCCTGGTTGGCCAACCCGCAATTGCTCGAAGCCGATGCCAATGCAGAATACGCGCACGTTCTTGAAATCGATATGGATCAATTGAAAGAACCCGTCTTGTGCTGCCCTAACGATCCGGATGACGCCAAGTTGTTGTCAGACGTCGCCGGCACCAAAATTGACGAAGTTTTCATTGGTTCTTGCATGACCAACATTGGTCACTTCCGGGCAGCTTCTAAGCTGCTTGAAGGTCGCCGTGACATACCCGTGAAGTTGTGGATTGCGCCGCCCACCAAAATGGACGCTGCTGAGTTGACCAAAGAAGGTCACTACGGCGTGTTTGGTGCTGCGGGCGCACGCACAGAAATGCCAGGCTGCTCTTTGTGCATGGGCAACCAAGCGCAAGTGCGCGAGGGTGCGACAGTGGTGTCTACGTCGACACGTAACTTCCCCAACCGCTTGGGCAAAAACACCAATGTGTATTTGGCGTCGTCTGAAATTGCAGCCATCAGCTCCAAGCTGGGCCGCATCCCAACGGTGGAAGAGTACCAGTCCAGCATGACTGAAATCAACAAAGACGGCACTCAGATCTACAAGTACATGAACTTCGACAAGATTGAAGAGTATGCAGACGTTGCTAAGGGTGTAGCGGCCTAAGCTTGCGCGCATGGCGCCACTGTGAAGCCCAAAAGATATGGATCTTTTGGGCTTTATTTTTGGTTGAATTTTTGTCTAGGCCCAGATCGTTGCAAAATTAAATTGTGAATCATTCAATCTTGATCGTTGGAGGTGGCATTGGCGGCCTGGCTGCTGCCCTGGCATTTTCAGCGAATCACGAAAAACTTCTGGTCGTAGAACGTGCTGCCCAATTCAGTGAAATTGGCGCAGGCATTCAAATGGGCCCCAACGTCACCCGCATCTTGCAATCATGGGGCTTGGAAAATGACCTGATCAAGTTGGTGAATGTGCCGCATGAATTGCAAATCAAGGACACTCAGAGCGGCAAAACCTTGGGCCAATTGCAACTGGGTCAAAGGAGTCTTGCGCGGTACGGAGCGCCCTATTGGACAATTCACCGTGCCGATCTGCATCAGGTGTTGTTGAACAAAGTGTTGAGCTCAGGGTGTGCCGAAGTGCGGCTCCATTGTGATGTCACATTGGTGGCCGATGCTGAGAATAAAGAGGCTGCTGTTGGCGTGCATTTCAATCAAACATTTGGCAGCGCTGCCAACGCAACGATGGCTCTGGCGGTGATTGGGGCCGATGGCCTGTGGAGCCAAACAAGAGAACACGTTTTGCCATTGGACTCTCCCAGGGCCACTGGCCTGATGGCCTACAGAACACTCATTCCCATGTCCCACTTGCCGGTCAATCTGCGCAGCCAGGACGTGACCGTTTGGGTGGGGCCAGATGTGCATGCGGTGATGTATCCCGTCAGAAGGGGCGAGTACCTCAATGTGGTGGTGATTGTGAAACAGGCGCACATTGGAAAGCTCAAAAGTTGGAACAACGAGGCCAATTGGGCAGAATTGGCGCAGTCGATGGGCCCGGTCAACAGCCACCTCAACGATATATTGCTTGCTGTAGAAAACTGGCAGCGATGGCCATTGTTTGACCGCCTTCCTCTGCAAGGACCCCATGAAATGGCCAAGGCCAGAATTGCATTGATGGGCGATGCTGCTCATCCCATGCGGCCATTTTTAGCGCAAGGTGCGGGCATGGCCATTGAAGATGCTGCTGCATTGGCCGTGTGTGGGGCTAGAACTGATTTGTCTGTGCCTGAGCGCTGGCAGATGTACGCGCAACAGCGCTGGGCCCGCAATGCCAGAGTGCAGGCGCGCGCCATTCAGAACGGCAAAGTATTTCACTTGCAAGGCCCCATGCGCTGGGGTCGCAACTTGGCCATGTCCGTGCTAGGGGCGTCTTTGATGGACGTGCCTTGGCTTTACGCAGGGCCATAGTTGGACGGACAACGCCGCTTGGCTTGCAGCGCTGTGCCCAGCTTTAAACGCGGCCTAAGATTAAGAACTCCATCAGAGCTTTTTGCACATGCATGCGGTTCTCGGCTTCATCCCAGACCACCGATTGGGGGCCATCGATCACATCGGCGCTCACTTCTTCGCCTCGGTGCGCTGGCAGGCAATGCATGAACAGGGCGTTGGGTTTGGCCACTTTCATCATCTCTTCGTCAACGCACCAATCGGCGAAAGCCGTTTGACGGGCTTCGTTTTCTGCCTCATAGCCCATGCTGGTCCAGACATCTGTGGTGACCAAATCGGCACCTTCGCAAGCCTGCATGGGGTGCTTGAAAAACTGCGTACTGGCAGCGCTTCGAACGCCCACCACTTTGGGGTCGACCTCATAGCCACTGGGGGTGCTCAAGTGCACTTTGAAACCTAGCACGTCGGCCGCTTGAAGCCACGTGTTGGCCATGTTGTTGCCATCGCCCACCCACGCTACTGTTTTACCTTGAATGGGGCCACGGTGTTCGATGAAGGTAAAGATGTCGGCCAAAATTTGGCAAGGGTGAAACTCGTTGGTCAAACCATTGATCACGGGAACGCGGGAATGGGCTGCAAAAGTTTCTATTTTGTCTTGGCCGTAGGTTCGAATCATGACCAAATCGACCATGCGACTGATGACCCGTGCGCTGTCTTCAATGGGTTCTGCGCGGCCCAGTTGGGTGTCGCCAGTGGTGAGGTGCACCACCGAGCCACCCATTTGATACATGCCGGCCTCAAAGCTGACACGTGTGCGGGTGGACGCTTTTTCAAAAATCATGGCCAAAGTGCGATCGGTCAAAGGCTGAAATTTTTCGTAAGCCTTGAACTTGGCTTTGATGAAAGCTGCACGGTGAAAGATGTGTGCGTATTCGTCCGCAGTAAAGTCGGAAAATTGCAAATAATGCCGCTGTACTGGGCCTTGTTTGAATTCTGACATCAGGATTGCTCCGCTAAAAATGCGTGAATCAGGGGCAGCAGAATGTCAGCCACCTCGTCCGCTTCGGCCAACGTCATGATGAGGGGCGGCACCATGCGAATGACGCTGTCTGCGGTCACGCTGATCAGCAAGCCCGCTTCGGCGGCCCGCAGGGTGAGTGCGCTGCAGGGTTGATCCAATTCAACGCCCAGCATGAGGCCTTGACCACGAATTTCTTTGATGCCTTTGATGCCAGACAGGTCATTTTCCAAACGAGATTTGAGGTGATCACCCACCCGCGTGGCGTTTTCAAGCAAGCCGTCTTTTTCCATGATGCGAATGGTTTCCACACCAGCGCGCATGGCCAAAGGATTGCCGCCAAAGGTGGTGCCGTGGTTGCCAGGCTGAAAAATGTGGGCAGCTTTGGGGCCTGCCACCACGGCTGCGATGGGCACACCCGATCCAAGGCCCTTGGCCAGTGGCATCACGTCAGCTTTGATGCCAGCCCATTGGTGGGCAAACCATTTGCCGGTTCTTCCCATGCCACATTGAACTTCGTCAATCATCATGAGCCAATCTTTTTCATCGCACAGGGCTCGCACATCACGCAAATAATCGATGTGCATGGGGTTGACGCCGCCTTCGCCCTGAATGGTTTCAAAAAAGACGGCAACCACATTGGGATTGTTTGCCGTGGCTTTTTTCAAGGCTGCGATGTCGTTCACAGGAACCCTCACGAATCCCTCCACCAAAGGGCCAAAACCTTCTTGAATCTTCTTGTTGCCAGTGGCACTCAAAGTGGCAATGCTTCGGCCATGAAAGGCTTTTTCATAGACCACAATTTCAGGTTTTTCAATGCCTTTGTTGTGACCAAACTTGCGCGCTAACTTGAGGGCCGCCTCATTGGCCTCCAAGCCGGTTGAGCAGAAAAAGACATTGGTCATGCCAGAGAGTTCAACCAATTTGGCCGCCAACTTCTCTTGGTTGGGGACATGGTAGTAGTTGCAACTGTGAATGATTTTGCTGAGCTGATCTTGCAAAGCCGGTACCAATTCGGGGTGATTGTGTCCCAAAGTATTGACTGCAATGCCACCCAATGCATCCAAGTACATCTTGCCATTGACGTCCCACAAGCGGCAGCCTTGACCGTGGCTGATGGCGATGGGCAAGCGGCCATAGGTGTTCATGGTGTGAGGCGAACTGGCTTCAATGAATGCGGGCATATTGCTGGCTCCTTGCAAATGAAATTGGCCCAAGGAAAGGGCCGCTGGTATGAGATTTTAGGGGCAGAAAATACTTGCCAAGTCTTCTATAAGATACAATTCTTTTGCACTGCAGCATTGAGGCGATCCCTGATGCATGCCCACGTACCCCTTTAACCTCTGATCGATGGTTTCAAACAACGCCAAAGAAGTCCTGATCCAAGGCATCACCTTGGAAGGCCGTACTTTCAGACCCAGCGATTGGGCTGAACGACTGGCCGGCGTCATGGGTCAATTTAGGCCTGGCGGTGCCACACCTGGCAGCCATCTGAGCTACTCCCCATGGTGCATCCCTCAAACCATGGGCGGTGTCAAATGCGTGGTGGTCCATACCGATTTGCGCGAACACGAGCCCATGGCTTGGGATTTCCTGATGAATTTTGCCAAAGACAATGATCTTCAAGTGACCGAGGCATGTTTGCTGCCCACAAAAAAGCCGTCCTAAGACGGCTTTTTGCTTTTCTTTGCTAACAGCGCACCCGTTTCAAACGGCGGCAACCCTGACGGGTGCCGGGCGGGTGATCAATTGATCAGGCGGGGATGGCCAAGGCTTTCACCTTGGTTGACAGGCGGCTCTTATCGCGAGCTGCCTTGTTTTTGTGGAAGATGCCTTTGTCGGCAACCGTGTCGACAACGGCTTGCATTTTGGCAAATAACTCGGTTGCTTTGGTTTTGTCACCGGCCAGAACAGCTTTTTCAACGTTCTTCACGGCGGTGCGGTACTTGGAGCGCAGTGAGGTGTTCGCTGCGTTCAGTTTCACGTCTTGACGTGCGCGTTTACGGCCTGATGCCAGGCGGGGGTTTTTCTTCTTGGGTTTTGCAGAAGCCATTTGTAGAGGTCCTAATTGTCTGAGGATGTTGTTAGCAAAGCCGGCTATTGTATCAGTCTAAATTTGCTTTCGTCTAGGCTCTTAGATGGCCATTGTTGACACAATGCGCCGCATGGAGTCGCTACACTCTCACCGTGAGCCTCCTTCAATCCGCCTCCACCGTCTCGCTCTGGACCTTGGCTTCCCGCATCACGGGTTTGCTCAGGGAATTGCTCATTGCCTCCGCTTTTGGCGCCAGTGCCTTGACCGATGCCTTCAATGTGGCCTTTCGAATTCCAAATTTGTTTCGCAGGCTCTTTGCAGAAGGGGCCTTCAGTCAGGCATTTGTGCCAGTCTTGGCCGCCTCCAAAGAAAAAAATGGTGATGCTGCCACCAAAATGGCGATTGACCATGTGGCCACACTCTTGGCATGGGCCTTAATGGTTCTCAGCCTGTTGGGCGTCGCAGGGGCGCCATGGTTGGTTTGGGCCATGGCCAGTGGTCTTCAGCAACAGCCTCATACGTTTGAGTCGGCGGTCACTATGACGCGTTGGATGTTTCCCTATATTGCTTTCATGTCCTTGGTGGCTTTATCGGCAGGTATTCTCAATACTTGGAAGCAATTTGCGGTTCCCGCAGCCACGCCTGTGATGCTCAATTTGGCCATGATTGGGGCAGTGTGGGGCCTGTCACCTTGGTTTGCTTCGCTGGGTTTTGAGCCCGTCTTTGCCCTTCCTTGCGGTGTGCTTTTGGGGGGGGTGTTGCAATTGGGAATTCAAATCCCAGCCCTTCAACGGTTGGGCTTGTTACCCAAAATAGGTTTGAGCTTGTCTGCGCTTCGCCAAGCGGCAAACGATCCAGCGTCGCGGCAAATTGCCGCCCTGATGCTTCCCGCTTTGCTGGGTGTCGGGGTGGCTCAAATATCACTGCTCATCAACACCCAAATTGCCTCGCACATGGCGCCCGGTAGCGTCAGTTGGCTCACCTATGCAGATCGGCTGATGGAGTTCCCCACTGCCATGCTGGGCGTGGCATTGGGGGCGGTCTTGATGCCTCAATTGGCCGCTGCGCGGGCCAAGGGTGATCATGCTGAATACGCCGCCATGTTGGATTGGGGTCTGCGTTTGGTCTTGTTGCTGGCCTTGCCTTGTGCTGCGGCCTTGTTGGTGTTCGCAAAGCCTCTGGTCGCAGTGCTTTATCACTATGGGGCTTTTACAGACCAGGATGTTCAACAAACTACTTTGGCATTGAGTGGGTATGGTGTGGGTTTACTGGGTTTGGTGGCCATCAAGGTTTTGGCACCTGGCTACTACGCCAGTCAAAACATCAAGACGCCTGTGAAAATTGCCATTGTGGTTTTGTGTTTCACCCAAGCCATGAACCTGATCTTGGTACCCACTTTGGCGCACGCCGGCTTGGCCTTGTCAATTGGATTAGGTGCTTTGCTCAACGCCGCCTGGTTGTATGTGGGCTTGCGCCAAAACGGCAGCTACAAACCACAAGCCGGTTGGGGCGTGTTCAGCCTGCGCGTGGTGATGGCGACTTTGTTGCTCACCGCATTTTTATTCACAGTGGCACAGCAACTCGATTGGTTGGCATGGCGACATCACATATTTTGGCGCTTGGGTGTCATGACAGGGGTTTTAGGGTGTTCTGCGCTTTTGTATTTTGGATGTCTGCGTTTGTGCGGTTTGAAATTGCAATCCGTCTTACGCCGATGATCGATTGGAGTCCATGATGAATCTCTCCTTTGACGCCGTCACGCCCCTCAGCTACTTTAAAAGTTTGGTAGAGACAGACACCCATTTCCCCCTGCTGGAGGCGGCGGCTTGCATTGCGCAAGACGAGGAACCCACATTGGATGTGCAAGAAGTGTTGGCCACCTGCGACGCCTTGCTGGTGCGCCTTCAACGACGCTTGAAATTGGAAGCAGATCCGATCAAAAAGCTGTCGGTACTGAATCATTTTTTTTACAGTGAATTGGGATTTTCAGGCAACGTCAATAATTTTTATGCGCCAGAAAACAGTTATGTCAACGAAGTCTTGCGCTCCAGAATGGGCATCCCCATCTCCATTGCCGTTATCTGGTTAGAGCTGGCGCAGGCCTTGGGACTTCAAGCGGAAGGCGTGTCTTTTCCAGGTCACTTTTTGGTGAAGGTCAGTTTGCCAGAGGGTTTGGTGGTGCTAGACCCCTTAACGGGAGACTCTTTGGGCCTAGACAGTTTGGCCGAAAGATTGGCGCCATTTCGCCCTCATTTGGGTGTCTCTGGTGACATGGACACCCCATTGGGATTGTTTTTACAGCCTTCTCCACCGCGGGAAATTCTTACCAGGATGCTGCGCAATTTGAAAGAAATCTTCAGCTCCCAAGAAGATTGGCCGCGCTTGGTGGCAGTGTTGGACAGGCTGATTGTGTTAACCCCCGACGCTGTGTTTGAGAGGCGAGACCGGGGCTTGGCCTTGATGGCCTTGGGGCAGGGCGAGCGCGCACGTCAAGACTTGAGGCACTACGTGACCGTGCTACCGCATGCCAGTGATGTTTCAGACATTCAGGAACGCCTGGAAACGCTGGAAAAATAAAACCCCGAGGGGGTTTATTCAACCACCACCTGCGCACCGTCACCCTGCGCTGAAATCACACCGATTTGATAGACCTTCTCGCCCGATTGGCGAAGTGTTTCGGCGCAAGCTTCAGCATGCGAGGCGTCGATGACGACCACCATGCCAATGCCGTTGTTGAAAGTGCGATTCATTTCAATGTCGTCAATACTGGCGGTGCTTTGCAGCCAAGCGAACAATTCAGATTGAGGCCAACTGCCCTTGACCAAATGGGCGGCAGTGCCATCTGGCAATACACGCGGAATGTTTTCAAGAAGACCTCCGCCCGTGATGTGCGCCAGCGCTTTGATGGGATGCAGAGACAAAGCATGAAGAACGGGCTTGACATACAAGCGCGTGGGGGCCATGACGGCTTCTTTAAAGGGTTGACCGTCTAACGCTGCAGGCAGGTTGTGGGCCGCGCGTTCGATGCACTTTCTGACCAAACTGAAACCATTGGAGTGCACGCCGTGGGAGCCTAGACCCAAGACAATGTCGCCGGGTTGAACATCAAGCCCTGTTAATATTTTTGATTTTTCAACCGCACCTACCGCGAAACCCGCCAAATCGTACTCGCCTGCAGGGTACATGCCTGGCATTTCCGCAGTTTCTCCGCCGATGAGGGCGCAGCCAGACATCTCGCAACCATTGGCAATGCCGCCCACAACGGCCGCAGCTGTGTCGACATCCAATTTGCCACAGGCAAAATAATCCAAAAAGAAGAGGGGCTCGGCACCTTGAACCAATACGTCATTGACGCTCATGGCCACCAAGTCGATGCCCACGGTGTCGTGCATGTTCCACTCAAAGGCCAGCTTGAGCTTGGTGCCTACACCGTCTGTGCCTGAGACCAACACAGGCTCTTTGTAACGCTTGGGGACTTCAAAGAGTGCGCCAAATCCACCAATACCAGCCAAAACACCCTCGCGCATGGTTTTCTTGGCCAACGGCTTGATGCGCTCGACCAAAGCGTCTCCGGCAACGATGTCGACGCCGGCGTCTTTGTAGGAAAGGGGGGTTGAGCTCATGTGTTTAGGCAGAAATTTGGTGGGACGGGGTTGGGGCGACTAAAATCAAAGCCTATTTTAGGTGCAGTGCGACATTCAACCGATCAGCTTGCCCTTTACTTTTTTATTTTCTTTCAAAGCGAACTGCCCCCATGCCCCTCAATTCAACTTCCAAAAACCTGAGCATCTGGTTTGGAATTGCTTTGCTGGTCGCCTTGTTGTTGTGGGTCTTGGGGCCTGTGTTGGTGCCATTTGTGGTGGCGGCTGTCTTGGCCTATGCCTTGCACCCAGCCGTCATGCGTTTACATCAGTTTGGCCCGCGTGTGCCTCAGGTGGTTTGGGTGGTGTTGGTCGAGTGCACAGCACTGTTGGCAGCAGGCGGAATTGTTCTGTTGCTGGTGCCTATCCTGACACGCGAAATTCCGCTCCTGCAAAAACAACTCCCAGGCCTGGTCGATGCTGCACTGGTTCTTTTGAACAGCTTGCTCAGTCAATTGGGTTTGGCTTTCACCCTTGACTTGGTCAATTTGAAAGCGCAGGCACTCACCTACCTGAGCGCCAACCGCGATGATTGGCTCGATCCCTTGATGGCCTCCTTGAAATTGGGCGGCAATTTTGCCCTGGCTGCGTTGGGCAATTTGATATTGATACCGGTGGTTTTGTTTTATTTGCTCAATGAGTGGGACCGTTGGGTGTCGCAGCTTGTGGCTTGGGTCCCCCCAAAGTGGCGGCCTTCCTATGACAGCTTCATTCATGAATGTGACGCGGTGCTAGGACAATATTTGCGCGGTCAAATTTTGGTCATGTTGGCTTTGTCTGTGTTTTATACCGCGGGCTTGATGATGTTTGGTCTCGACTTGGCATTGCCCATTGGGGTTTTTACCGGACTTGCCATTTGTGTCCCCTACATTGGTTTTGGCCTGGGGTTGTTCATGGCGCTTTTGGCGGGTTTGTTGCAGTTTGCGTCATACAAAGCCGTTCTGATGGTGGCCCTGGTTTTTGGTGCCGGTCAATTGATTGAAAGCTTTTGGCTCACGCCCAAGTGGGTGGGCGAGCGAATAGGACTGCACCCCCTTGCGGTTATTTTTGCCTTATTGGCCCTGGGACAACTGTTTGGGTTTGTGGGGGTTTTGGTGGCCTTGCCTGCCAGTGCCGTGATTTTGGTGGCGCTTCGACGCTTGCGCACCCAATATTTCACCAGCCATCTTTACCAAGGTTCCAGCCAATGAAGCAAATGGCTTTGGACATTGGCTTGCAAACACTGCCAAGTCTGGACAGCTTTTTTACAGGACCCAATTCTGACGCCATTCAGCACCTGAAGTTATGGACCTCAAGCGCCATGCCCAGCCCCGTTCCAACCTACTTGTGGGGAGAGCATGGCGCTGGAAAAACGCACTTGTTGCAGGCGGTGGCCTTGGCTTTGAAGGAGCAAGGCTTGTCGGTCGGTTGGATTGATTGCAACAAAGAAGCACAGCTCAATTTTGACGAGTCATGGACCGCGGTCCTCATGGACGATGTTCACTTATTTAATTTAGTGCAACAACAAGCGGCATTCAATTGGTTTGTCAATGCGCTAACCCCCAAATCAGGTCAGCCACGTTGGGTTCTTGCTGCGGGTGCTTTGCCCCCAGCCGATTTAATGCTGCGCGACGATTTAAGATCTCGCTTGGGCTGGGGTCATGTGTACCACTTGCAGGTACTTAGCGACCCTGAAAGGCAGGCCGTTTTAAAACAAGAGGCCCTGACCCGAGGCTTGGTTTTGAGCGATGAGGTGATGGCTTACATGCTGAACAGATTCTCTCGCGACTTAAGCAGCTTGATGACGCTCTTAGATCACTTGGACCAATATGCATTGCAAGCGCAAAGGGTCATCACAATCCCCCTCATCAAATCGATGTTAGAACACTCATGAAATTAGCCCTGTTTGATTTAGACCACACCTTGCTGCCCATCGATTCTGATTACGCTTGGGGCGAGTACAGTTTGAAATTGGGTTGGACAGACTCAGCCACCTTCAAAACTCGCAATGATCAATTCTTTGCGGACTACCAATCGGGCACGCTTGATATTCATGAATACGTTCGTTTTTCGACTGAAGCGATTCGTTTGAAGGGCCCCTTGTTGGCTGAAAGGGCGCACCAGCAATTTATGCAAGAAGAAATCTTGCCGCAGATCAAGTCTTCGGCTCGGGCCTTGGTCAAGCAACACCAAGAGGCCGGTGATCGGGTGGTGATTGTGACCGCCACAAACGAGTTTGTGACACGCCCCATTGCCAAGGCCTTTGGCGTTGATGAGCTGATTGCGGTTAACTTGGCGCGCAACGATGAGGGGTGGATCACGGGCGAGATCGATGGCACGCCTTCTTTCAAAGAGGGTAAAGTGCAAAGAGTCGACGAATGGTTGAGTGCGCAGCAACTCACTTGGCAAAACGTCCACATTACTTTTTATTCAGACTCCCTCAATGATTTGCCATTGCTGGAAAAGGCTCAGGTTCCCGTGGCAACCAACCCCGATGCGCGTTTGCGTCAACTTGCGACCGATCGAGGCTGGCGCATACTACAACTTTTCTCATGATCAAAAAATTCATCCAAAAAATACTCGGCAAACCTCAGCAAGGGCATGCGGCCACTTACTTTGGCAAGCGTGAGGAAATTCCACCTTCGGTGCATGGCATCGATCCCAAGTTGGTCGATGACAGGGCCCTGAATGTGGTGCGCACCCTCCAAGACGCGGGCTTCGAGGCTTATGTGGTGGGTGGTGCAGTCCGTGATCTGCTCTTGGGCTTGCAGCCCAAAGATTTTGATGTGGCCACCGATGCCACCCCCGAAGAAGTCAAAAGTTTGTTCAGGCGTGCCTTCATCATTGGGCGACGCTTTCGGATTGTCCATGTGGTTTATGGCCGTGGCCGTGAACACGAAGTCATCGAAGTCTCAACATTTCGCGCCCACTTGGACAACCGGGCTGCAGAGCAAGTCAGTGGCAACGAAAAAACCAGCAAGTCAGAATTGGCAGGCATGAAGCATGCCGTGGATGCCAGCGGCCGAGTCCTTCGCGACAATGTGTGGGGCCCGCAAGATGAAGACGCAACCCGACGTGACTTCACGGTCAATGCCATGTACTACGATCCTGAATCGCAGTATTTGGTCGACTATCACGGCGGCATGCAAGATGCCAAGAAAAAAGTTCTGCGCATGATTGGCATTCCAGTTGACCGATACCGCGAAGACCCAGTGCGTATCATCCGTGCAGTTCGTTTTGCGGCCAAACTCAGTCCCTTGGGTTTTAAATTAGAAGCCAAAACTGGCAAGCCGTTGGCCAGCATGCTCAACCTGTTGGCCGACGTTCCCCAAAGTCGACTGTTTGATGAAATGCTCAAACTTTTGCAAACGGGTCATGCCTTGGCCTCTGTCGCTCAGTTGCGTTTATTGGGTTTGCAAAGCGGCATTTATCCCTTGTTGGATGTGGTGGTGGAAAGGGCCGAGACGCCCTTTGTCAAGGCGGCTCTGATTGACACTGACCGACGAGTTGGCGAGGGCAAACCAGTGGCCCCCAGCTTTTTATTGGCCTGTGTTCTTTGGTCGGATGTCAAAGCGGGTTGGGATTTGCGATTGGCTCACCGCGTTTCGCCTTTTCCGGCCTTGCAAGAAGCCATTGACGAAGTCTTTGAAGCGCGCATCGGTGATGTGTCGGGCCGAGGTAAATTGGCTGCAGACATGCGCGAAATTTGGATGATGCAACCACGTTTTGAAAAGCGTGTGGGCAGCGCCGCGTTCAGCTTGGTAGAACAAGCACGCTTCAGGGCCGGCTTTGACTTTTTAAGGCTTCGAGCTGAGGTGGCTGAAGTTGATTTGACTCTGGCCGATTGGTGGCAAGAATTCAGTACGGCAGACGATGCCACCAGAGAAGATTTAATTCAACAGGCCAAATTGGAAAAAAGCCCCACAACTTCTTCTGACACAGGCAAATCCCGAAGAGCGCCTCGCAGGCGCAAACCTGCAGTCAAAGGCAATTCAGATCTACTGGGTGATGCCAAGACTCCTTCAGGTGAGCCCACTTAAAAATAGCTTGAGACCTCGATGGCACGCGACTGGGTCACTGTCTATTTGGGCTTGGGTGCCAACTTGGGAGATGCCCGTCAGGCTGTCTTGAAGGCCATTGAATCTTTGTCGGATCTGCCGCAAACTCGTTCTTTGGCCCGTTCTGCTTTGTACTGTTCTTCGCCAGTTCAAGCGCAAGGGCCTGATTACATCAATGCCGTGGTGCAGTTGGAAACCAAACTCAATCCCTTTGAGTTGTTAATGGCTTGCCAACACATTGAAAATCAAGCTGGTCGAGTGCGACCCTATGTCAATGCACCTCGCACTTTGGATGTGGATGTGTTGTTGTTTGGTGATGCGTCCATCTTCAGCGCATTCTTGCAAGTGCCCCATCCCAGAATGAACGAACGCGCATTTGTACTGTTGCCATTGAGAGAGTTGGCGCCCCAATTGGTTTCAGTCAACAGCCTGGCCAACGTGTCTGCTCAAGGCATTCGAAAGCTTCGCGCTGATACTTGATTCAAGGTTTGACGCTGTTGGTGCGCTGTTCAATTGACTTTTCAATGACCGGGTCAAGGTTCTGGCTGATGGCCCTGGCTTCTTCAATTTGATTTTCAAAATAGCGTTGGATGCTGAACACAATGCTGGCCATCAAAACGGTGGTGCCCAAGAGCAATGCGGTTGCCACGCCAAAGATGGTGAACCAGTTGGATTGGCCAGATTCACAATCTGCTGCTTGATCTGAATTGAACTTGGCGTTCCATTTTTCGATAGGCATCAGGCCAAACACAATGGCATTCAGAGCGCAAGCTGCAATGGTGAAACCCAACATGGGAATGAGCACCCAGCTGGTGGGATCGTCTTGACCTAATTCCAAAGCCCTTTGAATGCCGTACCACCCCATAGCTGAAGGAATGATGCAAAGCCATCCCAATATGTCGTGAAAACCGATGAGGTAAAACCGATGCAGGCCCAAGGGGCCGCCCAGGAAGGTCAGCCAAACCGCAAATGTTTTATTTTTCATAGCTTGCATTATTCCGGAGAAAGGGTGGCGCCGTGCCCCAAGGTCTTTTCCATCATGACGATGTCGAGCCATCGGTCGAATTTCCAGCCACAATTTGCAATGCGGCCTGCGTGTTGAAACCCCACCGCTTGGTGCAAGCCAATGGATTTTTCATTGGCAGAGTCGCCAATGACTGCAATGAGTTTTCGGATGCCTGACTTTTCTGCTGCCAAGCAGAGCTCTGTCAGAAGCATGCGGCCTTGGCCTTTGCCTGCGGCAGCAGGCGCTAAATAGACAGAGTCTTCAGCAGAAAAGCGATAGGCAGGACGCGGTTTAAACCAATTGCAATAGGCAAATCCAATGACTTGTCCGCTGTCTTCCATGACCAAATAAGGCAAGTTTTTGGCAAGTACATCTTGCATTCTGTGGGACATTTCATCCAAAGTAGGCGGAATGGTTTCAAAAGTGCCCGTGCCCGTGAGGACGTGGTGCTGGTAAATGGCTGTGATGGCAGCCATGTCAGTGGAAAGGCTGGGTCGAATGAGCGGCATTCTTAAACTCCGGGTTATAATCAGCGGCTTTTCAATGTGTCAACGGCCGGGTGGCCTTTGCGTGTCTCAAACATTGAAAGAATAAGTGAGATCAATGGTGTTTTTAATTTGTTAACAAATACGATTGTTCTCTACACCACCCTAGGATAAATCATGGTTGTCATTCGTCTTTCTCGTGGCGGTTCTAAAGCCCGTCCATTTTTCAACATTGTTGTGGCAGACAAGCGTGTTCGCCGCGATGGTCGTTTCATTGAGCGCATTGGTTTTTACAATCCAATTGCCAAGGACACCGAAGAGGGCTTGCGCGTTGTGCAAGACCGTCTGACTTACTGGACCGAGGTAGGCGCTCAAGTGTCTCCTACCGTTCAGCGTTTGGTCAAACAAGCGGCTGCTAAAGCCGCTTAAATTGTTTTTGGCGCCGCCAAAGGCTTTGCAGTGCTACCCCATTTAGAGTTTGCCGAAATGCCGGCAGACGCCATCGAAGTGGGGCGTATCGCAGATGCTTGGGGCATCAAAGGCTGGTTCAAAGTCTTGCCCCACAGCGCCTCGCCCGAGGCGCTTTTTTCATCCAAGCGTTGGTATTTGTTGCCCTCAGACCGAAACCTCGGCGGCAACAATGCCCCTAGCCAAAAGGCCAGCGCTTCTAAATCTGCCATCGTTAGCCAACCCGTCCTTCTGAAAATCAAAGAAGCCAAGGATCACGCCAACACCGTGGTGGCTTGTTCGCTGGACGTGGCCGACAGAAACCAAGCCGAAGCGCTCAAGGGCGCACGCATTTTTGTGCCTCGTTCAAGTTTCCCAACGGCCGGCACAGATGAGTACTATTGGGTTGACTTGTTGGGCCTGGACGTTGTCAACAGAGAAGGCGTGGCGCTCGGCCAGGTGAAAGACTTAATGTCTACAGGGCCGCAAACGGTCTTGGTCTTGATGCAACCCGCAGAGGAAGAAGGCAAGCCTTCTGTTGAGCGCATGATTCCTTTTGTGGCCGCCTTCGTCGACAACGTGGACCTGCCTGGCCGCAAGATCACCGTTGATTGGCAATTGGACTATTGAGTCGTAAAGGGCAAGTCATGCGCTTTGACGTCATTACCCTGTTTCCAGAACTCTTTGCACCCTTTCTCAGTTCGGGCATCAATCGGCGGGCCTTTGAAACGGGCGCCGTCGAGCTGAAACTTTGGCAACTCCGTGATTTTGCCGACGGTACTTACCGCCGCGTGGACGACCGACCATTTGGGGGCGGCCCTGGCATGGTGATGTTGGCCGAGCCGCTCGAAAAATGTTTGCAGGCCATTCGCCAAGACAGGTCGTTCAAGAACCCTTCAGTCAAGCCAGTGCCCGTGGTCTTGTTTTCTCCCATTGGCCAGCCATTGAGACATGCAAGTGTTGAGGCATGGTCTCAAAGTGACGGGGCCATTCTGATCTGTGGTCGCTACGAGGGGTTGGACCAACGTTTCATCGATGCGCACGTCGATGTTCAGATCAGCTTGGGTGACTTTGTATTGTCCGGCGGAGAAATAGCCGCCATCGCGCTCTTGGATGCTGTGGCGCGATTGCAGCCCGGCGTCCTGAATGACGAGGGCAGCCATCAAATGGACAGTTTCAATCCGGCCATCGATGGCTTGTTAGATTGCGGGCATTACACACGACCCGAAGTGTGGAACAACATCACGGTTCCCCCTGTCTTGATGTCGGGGCATCATGCCGACATTGCTTTATGGCGACGTCAGCAAAGTTTGCTGTTGACGCAGAAGCACAGGCCCGATTTGATCCTTGCTGCTAGGCTGGCGGGTCGATTGACTGCCAAAGATGACAAGTTTTTATCGCAGTGGGAGGCTTCAAATCCCACAAAAACGGCGATATAATCGAGGGCTTTTCGATCCTCTGCCCGCCGCGGCCAAAAATTTGGCCGCCTTTAGCGTAGCGATGTGCACGATCGATGGATGAAAGAGCTCAACATGAATTTAATTCAAACTCTCGAGCAGGAAGAAATTGCCCGTTTGGGTAAAGTCATTCCTGATTTCATGCCTGGTGACACTGTCATCGTGAGCGTGAATGTGGTTGAAGGTACACGCAAGCGTTTGCAGGCCTATGAAGGTGTTGTGATTGCCAAGCGAAATCGCGGCCTGAACAGTGGCTTTACCGTTCGCAAAATTTCAAGTGGCGAAGGCGTGGAGCGTACGTTCCAAACATACAGCCCGTTGATTGCCAGCATTGAAGTCAAACGTCGTGGCGATGTTCGCCGCGCCAAGTTGTACTATTTGCGTGATCGCAGCGGCAAGTCTGCACGCATTAAAGAAAAGTTGCCACAACGCGCTGTCAAAACCACAGCAGCACCCGCAGCTTAAGTGTTTGCAGAGGTCTTTGAGACCTTCCAATAAAAAACCGCCAAGGCATGCGCCAAGGCGGTTTTTTTACGCCCCTTCTGAACAGGGGCGTGGCGTACCGTAATTAGCCGCGTGTGACTTTCAACACCTTAGCGCCAGTGCGCTTGGGTGCTGCATTGCCGCCTGCGTTATGGGGCTTGAAGTTGCCAGCGCCAATGACTTTGGGGCCGCGGGCAAATTTGTCGCCAGCGCCACCGCGTGCGTTGTCACGGGCAGGCGCGCGAGGGGCGCGGCTGTCGCGAGCGTCAAATCGGTTGTCGCTTCGATTGTCGGGACGAGCTTCCTGGCGCTGATCGCCGCGTGGCTCAAATCGGCCTTCGCCGCCGCGCGGTGCAAAGCTGCGTTGTTCGCCGCGGGCATCGCCACGGGGCTCGAAGCGGCCTTCAGGGCGTGTATCGCCACGACCTTCAAAACGGGGCGCAGGGGCGCCACGGTTTTCAAAACGATCGCCACGGCCTTCAAAGCGATCACCACCGCGGTTGCCTTCAAAACGGGGTGCACCACGAGATTCAAAACGATCACCACCACGGTTGCCGCCAAAGCCACCACCGCCACCACCACCGCCAAATGGGCGGCCACGGCCACCGCGGTCGCCACGGTCATTGCCACCGCGGCTGCCAGGACGGCTTTCTGGGAAGTTTTGTTTGGGTTCCATGCCTGGAATCACTTCGGCTTTGAACGGTTGACGGCTGTAAGCCTCAATGTCCAAAATTTTGCGACGATCGCGAATTTCGGCAAAAGTAATGGCCAAGCCATCACGACCTGCACGGCCCGTCCGGCCAATGCGGTGCGTGTAGTCTTCGGCTTTCATGGGCAAGCCAAAGTTAAACACGTGGGTGATGGTGGGCACGTCAATGCCGCGAGCCGCCACATCGGTGGCCACCAAGATTTGAACTTGACCATTGCGCAAAGCCATGAGGCGGCGATTGCGCAAACCTTGGCTCAAAGCGCCGTGCAAGGCAACAGCGTCAAAGCCGTCTTGTTGCAAGTCTGCCGCCAAACCATCGCACTCAATTTGGGTGCTGGCAAACACAATGGCTTGATTGATGGAGGCATCGCGCAACCAATGGTCAAGCAACTTGCGTTTGTGCTGTGCGTTGTCTGCCCAAAACAAAACTTGCTTGATGTTGCTGTGTTTTTCTTGGGGTGAGTCAATTTGAATTTTTTGAACCGATGAACCGCCGTCGTGCATGACGCGCATGGCCAACTGTTGAATGCGGGGTGCAAAGGTGGCACTGAACATCATGGTTTGTTGGCGCTGGCTGGTGAGTTCGTTGATGTCGGCCAGGTCGTCAGAGAAGCCCAAGTCCAACATGCGATCGGCCTCGTCCACCACCAAGAATTTGACTTTGTCGAGCTTGATTTGCATCGAGCGTTGCAAGTCGAGCAAGCGGCCTGGTGTGGCCACCACCAAATTGGCATTTTGCAGTTTGGCAATTTGCAATTGGTAAGGCATGCCGCCCACAATGTTGGCCACGCGCAAACCGCGGCAATGCTTGACCAAATCGATGGCGTCGTGGGCTACTTGTTGGGCCAATTCCCGCGTCGGACAAACAATCAGGGCGCCCGGTGTGGGTGCTTTAAAGTTGCGTGCGTTGGTGGGATCTTTGCGCTTGGGGCGCTTGGGTGCAGGCTCGCCATTGGCGGCGGCATCTGCACATGCTTGCGCGAATGCTGCGCGCTCGGCTTCTTCTTCCGCAGCCAGTTCAGCCAGCAAAGTGTGCAACACCGGCAACAAAAAGGCGGCTGTTTTACCGCTGCCTGTTTGGCTTGAAACCATCAGGTCGATGTAGCGGTGAGCTTCGCCCATTGTTTCTTTGGGCAAGGCCAGAGGAATGGCTTTGAGTTGCACGGAGGTAGGTTGCGTGTAACCCAGGTCGGCGACAGCTTGGACCAATTCAGGTGCCAAACCCAACAGCACGAAGCCGTTGGGTTGCTCGGGCGTGAGCTCGGCACCAGTGGATTCGTTCTCGCTGTCACTGTCGTTTTCGTTCACCTTGGCAGCATCAAGCGCCAAAGTTTCGGTCACGAAAATTTCGTTCGTAGAGGATTGCGCAGGCGACAAGTCGGCCTGCACTTCAAAAGCGTCAGTCATATTTTTTCTCGCACGGACGTCCGCAAGATTTGCGGTGGCGCCGTTCATGGTTAAAAAACATCAACCATCAAACGGAGCTCGGTGCTGTTTGAAAAGAGTGGGCTTGACGTGATGTCTGGCTCATCTTTTCCAGTCGAGTGACTCTTATCAGTGAGTCAAAGGCATGAAGGTGATGCACAAGGGTTGCAAATTATTTGTCAGTTTGCAATTCAGCCGCGGATTATGGCATGCTTTTTTAGCTTGCGCGGGTTTTCCCTAAATTATTTGTCAGATAAGCGGATGAAATGCTCACGGTAGTGGGAAAGCTCTTCGATGGACTCGTGCACATCGGCCAAGGCTGTGTGTTTTTGTTGTTTTTTGAAACTGTTGAAAACTTCAGGCCGCCAGCGTTTTGACAATTCCTTGAGGGTGCTGACATCCAAATTTCGATAGTGCAAATAGGCTTCCAACTTAGGCATGTACTTCACCAAAAATCGGCGGTCTTGGCTGATGGTGTTACCACAAAGCGGCGATGCGTTTTTAGAGACATATTTTTTGATGAAATTCAATAAGGCTGCCTCGGCTTCCTGTTCGGTCATGGTGGAGGCTTTGACTTTGTCAATCAGGCCGCTCCTGCCGTGGGTGCCTTTGTTCCAAGCGTCCATTTTGTTCAGCAGCTCGTCGCTTTGGTGGATGACACAAACGGGCCCTTCCAATCGGGGGCTGAGGTGAGGGCCAGTGATAACCACTGCAATTTCAAGCAAGCGTTCATTTTCGGGATCGAGCCCGGTCATTTCGCAGTCAATCCAAACCAGGTTGTCGTCCGATTTGGTCAGTGTCTCAGAATTTGCAGCCAATTGCAGGGCGGTTGAAGTGTTGTTCTCAGTCATTTTTGAATGGTCTTTTGTCAATGCATGGATTGTCGCTGAAGTCGACTGATCTACACTTGAGCTTATGAATCCGACTTTGACTTTCACAAGCTTGTTGGTGAGTGCCTTGCTCATCAATGTTTTATTGAAACTTTGGCTCAATGGCCGACAAGTGAGGCATGTGGCCTTGCACCGTGTTGCCGTGCCAGAGGCCTTCGCTCAACAAATCAGTTTGAGTGATCACCAAAAAGCAGCCGACTACACCTTGGCCAAAGCCAAGATTTCGCAAATCAATATCTGGATCGAGGCGACTTTGTGGGTAGGCTGGACCTTGTTGGGCGGGCTCAGTGCCTTGAACACCCTGATCTTGGAATGGATGTCGCCTGGAATTTGGCAACAGGTGGTGTTAGTGCTTGGCTTCGCCTTAGTGGGAGGCTTGATCGAGTTGCCTTTGTCGCTTTACCAAACGTTTGTGCTCGAACAAAAATTTGGTTTCAACAAAATGACTTGGCGTTTATGGCTCAGTGATGCCGCCAAAGGTTTGCTCTTGGGCTTGGTTTTGGGCGTCCCCCTCATTGCCACGGTGTTGTGGTTAATGCAGGCAGGTGGCGACTTTTGGTGGCTATGGACATGGTGTGTTTTGGTTATCTGGCAATTATTTTTGATGGCCATCGCACCCAATGTCATCATGCCCCTCTTCAATCAATTCACACCGTTGGCAGATGATGCTTTGAAGGAGCGCGTCAGTGCCTTGATGAACCGAGCAGGCTTTAAGGCCAAGGGTTTCTATGTGATGGATGGCAGCAAACGCTCGGCCCACTCCAATGCTTTTTTCACAGGTTTTGGCGCTAGCAAAAGGGTGGTATTTTTTGACACGCTGCTCAAGCAATTGACAACCGAAGAAATGGAAGCGGTGTTGGCCCACGAACTGGGGCACTTCAAACACGGTCATATTTTTAAAATGATGGCGACCAGCTTTCTAATGAGTTTGATTGGGCTGGCCGTTCTGGGTTTTGCCTCTCAGCAAATTTGGTTCTACACCGGCTTGGGTGTCATGCCAAATCTTGCGGGTGGCAATGAGGCTTTGGCGCTGGTGTTGTTCATGTTGGTGGTGCCAGTTTTTACTTTCATTTTGGCGCCTGTTTCTTCGTGGCGTTCGAGGGTTCAAGAATTTGAAGCAGATGCCTATGCGGTGTCCCAAGCGCCTTTTGAAAACTTGTCTTCAGCGCTGATCAAGTTGTACCAAGACAATGCTTCAACACTGACGCCCGACCCCTGGTATGTTAATTTTTATTACTCTCATCCCCCTGCAAGTGTGCGCTTGGCCAGAATGAAGCATGCGTCAGCCTAGTCAACGCACGCACACCAAAACCAAGGCGGCTCAGGCTTTGGCGGTGTCCTCAGCGCAGACCTTGCACACAGGCTTGGTGGTGGCCACCCACGGCCGACATTGTGTGGTTGAACAGGACGATGGCAGCCGAGTCATTTGTCATCCTCGCGGCAAAAAAAGCCAGTCGGTCGTGGGCGACCGCGTGCGGTGGCAGCCTGCAACCGACGAAGGGACGATCGAATCGGTTGTAGAGCGGCGTAATTTGTTCTACAGACAAGACGAGGTTCGCACCAAATCGTTTGCGGCGAATTTAGACCGCGTCTTGATCTTGTTAGGGGCTGAACCAGAGTTTTCTGAAACCCAATTGTCGAGGGCATTGATAGCGGCAGAAGCCGAACACATTCAACCCCTGGTGGTTTTAAATAAAAGCGATTTGGACGAGCCTTTCAGGCAGGCTTGGGAAAGGCTAGAACCCTATCGACTCATGGGCTACGAGGTATTGCCTCTGGAGTTAAAAACACCCACCGAAAGCAACCTGTCTTTAAAGACACTCAAGTCGCACATGCAGGGTCAAACAACTTTGATTTTGGGCCCGTCGGGCGCAGGGAAAAGCACCTTGGTCAACGCACTGGTACCGCAGGCCCGAGCCCTGACGGGCGAGATCTCTCAAGCCTTGAATTCTGGCAAGCACACCACCACCAGCACAGCCCTGTATTGGGTGGGTGAGCGTCCAACATCGGTGGACATGGGTGGACATGGAACCGCCATCATTGATTCGCCTGGTTTTCAAGAATTTGGTCTACAGCATATTCCTCAAAATCAATTGGCATCGTGCATGCCCGATTTGAAGCAACATGTTCAAAATTGCAAGTTTTACAACTGCACACACCTTCATGAACCCGGTTGTGGCGTGTTGAGTGCGCTGCATTTAGACGCAAGCACTGAGCTGCAAGCCACCGAGGTTTCGCCAAGACGCCATCGTATTTACGCGCAATTGTTTGAAGAGTTGGGTCAAGTCCGCTGGTAATTGGACACCACAGGCAGGCACCCGCAAAGCGTCAGCCTAATAAGTTGGCCAATGAAAGCAGCGCGACCAACACCAACCACATGACCACGGTGCGCCAAACCAAACCCACCACTTGGGCGAAGTGTGATAGCTCGGGTGGGCGGCCCGGCGTGCTAGTGCTGCCAGGCAGATTGGGTTGCAAGGCTATGCCGCCCAATTGCACATTGATGGCGCCTGCTGTGGCTGCCAAAATAACGCCATCGTTGTCATTGGGAAAATTTTCTGCGTGATATCGCCAGCCGTCCATGGCTTCTTCAAAACTGCCCATGATGGCAAAGCCTAGCGCTGTTGCTCTGGCAGGCAGCCAATCGATGGTGTGCCAAGCCTCTTGGGCAACTTGATTCAAAGCCTGACTGATCAGGTTGAAAGGTGCTGGTTCTGCGGGCTTGGATGCCAAGGTCTCGTTCATGCTTGTCATTGCGTGGGACCAATAGCGTTTTGCAAATTCTGCCACCCTGTAAACCACAGCGCCCACAGGACCCAGGCCAATGACCGACAGCAAGGCGTAGCTGAAAAACACACCAAACACATGCCTGTGGGCAGACATGATGGAATGCTCAATGACATGGCGAACAATTTCATTTCGAGGAATTTCGTTCACTTCGACTTGTTGCCACTCGGCCAACAGCCTCCTTGCAAGCGCCTCGTCACCATCATTCAAGGCATCTCGAATGTCGGTGAAGTGGTGGCTGAATTGGCGAAACCCTAAAGTGATGTAAAGCAAGGCCACATTCCATGCGACCGCAAAAAACCAACCCAGGAAATAAGTCAAGGCCCAATGGATGAGAACCGCCAGGCCTGCAGGCAGTCCAATGAGCAAGCCCCACGCCATGAAAGCTTGTGATCTTGACCCACCATCCACATGGGATGAAACCCAATCGGCCCAACGGCGTAACCAATGGTGCAGAAAGTGTGAAGAGCTCATAGGCCGAGCTTGTTCAATGACAAGGGCCAAAAAGAGAGAGAAAAAACTCATGTCAACATCATAAAGAGTTTGAAGCCAATAGGAAACGGTAAAGGTTTCTGATCATGGCGGCTGTGGCACCCCAGATGAAACGTTCTTGATAACGCTCTGCTGGCCCGCCCTGCTGCGCGGTTTGGTTTTCTATGTAAGGCATGGAGTACCAATGCCTTAAAACGCCATCTCGTTCCCATTGATGAAAACGATGGTTGTCGGGGTTCATCAGGAAAGCGAGCGGTACTTCAAACACATCGGCCACTTCATGGGGATTGGGGCGAATCACGTGATTTGGGGAAACCCATCCAATCACCGGCGTGATGTGAAACGCAGTGCCCGTGACATAGGGCGGCAAAACGCCAATGACCTGAACACAATCGGGCGACAAGCCAACTTCTTCTTCGGCTTCTCTGAGGGCGGCATGTTCAATGGACGCATCGCTGGCATCCACTTTTCCACCTGGAAATGCAATTTGGCCTGCATGTGAGGAAAGGTTTTGGGACCTGAGGGTTAACATCACATGAGGCTCAATCCCTTGATTCGACCTGTCGATGATGGGGATGAGAACCGCTGCCGCATGCGGACTGCGCACGCCACTGATGGGCTCCTTTTGCAATTCTGGCGTCCATGCGGGTGGCTTGTTGAACAAATGAATCAAACGCTCGACCGACAAAGCAGCCGTGTTCAAAGCAGGCCATTGGCCCGCATTGGAAGTCCAGGGGATGTCTCGTGGGTCAAACCCAGAGGAACTTTTCATAGAGGTGGTTTGGATGGGTCGAGAAATCTGTTTTCAAAAGGGCGTCTGATAACTCGGACATTTCATTTCAATTCGACGCGGCAAGTCTGAAACCTTGTCGCGTTGAAGTGCCGTAAGGCAACCACCCCACACACAGCCGGTGTCAAGAGCCCAAACATCGGGCCGACTCACTGCGCCCAAAGTGGACCAATGTCCAAAGGCAATCTGGGTGTTGGCCGTTTTTCGATTGGGCAGGTCAAACCAAGGCATGAAGCCCTCTGGCGCTTTGGCTGAAGCCTCCTTGGTTTTGAATTCCATCAAACCCGTTTCTGAACAAAACCGGATGCGAGTCAGGGCATTGAGGGCGCATCGCAAACGCTCGGTGCCCTGCAAATCAGAACGCCATTGGGCGGGCTCGTTGCCATACATGACTTTGTAAAAATCTTGCGCATCAGGGCCTTGAAGGGTGCTTTCAATGGCGTGTGCTAATTCCAAGGTTTCGGCCAGGGTCCATTGGGGAAGCACTCCGGCATGAACCATCAACACATCTTCTTCAAACAAGGCCAAAGACTGATGGCCAAGCCAATGGAGCAAATGGTCTTTGTCTGGGGCACTCAAAACGGCATCCAGAGTATCGGCTTTGCTGGGTTTTCTGGCCCCGGCCGATAGCGCCAATAGATGCAGATCGTGGTTGCCTAGAACACACTTCACACTGTGACCCATTTGGGACAGTCTTCTTAAGACCTCGACAGAGGAGGGACCCCTGTTCACCAAATCGCCCAGAACATAGAGCCGATCGCGGCTTGGCGAAAAGGCCACATGCTCGAGCAATCTGCCCAAAGGCTCGTCACAAGCTTGTATATCACCAACCCAATAAATCGACATTCAATTGACTTCAATAAATTCAAGGACAGGCCTCCATTGTGGAGGCATTTGGCCAAATCGTTTCTGACATTGGCACAATGGAGGGATGGAATTTCTACTCATCGCCTTGCTCACCTTCATCAACGGCATCTTTGCGATGTCCGAAATGGCCTTGGCCTCCAGCCGCAAAGCCAGGCTTGCTGCCATGGAGGAAGCCGGGGACAAAGGGGCTGCCATGGCCCTCAGATTGTTGGAAAACCCCACGCAATTTTTGTCCACTTTACAGGTGGGTATCACGTCCATTGGCGTCTTGAACGGCATTGTGGGCGAGGCTGCGTTCAGCGGCGATGTGGCAGTTTGGATGATGACTTTCGGGTTGTCAGAGTATGTCGCCGGCATCACGGCCACCGCCATGGTGGTCACCATCATTACTTTTACCACCATCATCTTTGGCGAACTCGTGCCCAAGCGCATCGGCCAGTTGTACCCCGAGCCTGTGGCGCGATTGGTGTCTCGGCCCATGGCCTGGCTGGCGCGCGCAGCCCGACCCTTTGTCGGTTTGCTGTCCATCACCACGCATGCCGTGCTTCGATTGCTCAGGATTGACACCACGGGCCATCGCGCAGTCACTGAAGAGGAGATCACGGCCAGCCTAGAGGAGGGCGTGGATGCCGGCTTGATTGAGGCTCACGAACACCAAATGGTCCGCAATGTGTTTCATTTGGACGACCGACCGCTGACCTCCTTGATGGTGCCCCGGGTGGATATTCACTGGTTTGAGGCCGACATGAGTTGCAGTGAATGCTTGCAGCAAGTCGGTGCAGAAAATGGTTTGCAGGGTCATTCTTGGTATCCCGTGTGCAGGGGAAACTTGGACGATGTGATGGGGGTGGTGAATGTGGCCAGCTTGGTTGCCGTGCCCAATCCCGAATTAACCCCTGTTGAAAAATTTGCAATACCTGCCACATTTGTGCCTGAAACATTAAGTGGCATGTCTTTGTTAGAACAACTTAGAGATAAATCCGGCCGAATTGTATTTGTGGTGGACGAATATGGGGTGGTTCAGGGATTATTAACGCCACGGGATTTATTGGAAGCCATTACCGGAGAATTACAACCGTTGAAAGTGGCAGACGCTTGGGCTGCAGAACAAACAGATGGGACTTGGATATTGGACGGCTTAATGCCCATTAATGAGTTAAAAGCCCGCTTAGATATTCGATATCTGAAAGGCGAAGATCGAGGACTTTTTAATACATTGGGTGGCTTTATTTTGGCGGAGTTGGGGTATTTGCCTCAAAAAGGCGATATTTTGATCAGCGATCGATGGCATTTTGAGGTCATCGCCCTTGAAGGTCGGAGAATAGACAAAGTAATCGCCAAAATAGACGAGTAAATGGTTATATTTATAAAATTGATAAATTAATTAAATTTAAGTTGATATAGAATATGTCGGTTCTACGGAATCTTGTGTTAATCGCAAGTAGATTATATTTTTTAAAGGCATATTATGAGCAACTCTTATAAAGAATTATTGATACAACGTGAAGCGCTCGAGTTGGCCATTGCCACTGCACGCGATCAAGAATTGGCTGAAGCCATTGGCAAGGCTCGCGAATTGGTGGCCGAATATGGTTTAACGGTTCAAGATATTTTTCCTTCCGGACGTGGTCCTTCTAAATCCAGTGCCAAATCCACTTCTGGCGGTAAAGTGGCCGCCAAATACCGCGATCCTGCCACGGGCCAAACTTGGACAGGCCGCGGCAAAGCGCCAAAGTGGATTGATGGTCAAGAACGTTCACAATATTTGATTGCTTAAATTTTCGTGATGGTCGGCATCTGAAAATATAAAAAGGCCGCACTACGCGGCCTTTTTTACAGCATCGTGACGCTGTAGAATTAAATTGTTTTTTTATAAGCGATTACGTTTGACATCCAATACTCTTCCCAAGCACATCGGCATCATCATGGATGGCAATCGCCGTTGGGCTAAGAAACGATTATTGCCGGCTGCGTTGGGTCATGCTGCCGGCGCAAAACGTGTCCGAGCCATTGTTGAAACTTGTATTCGCCTTGAAATTCCCCATCTCACCCTGTTTGCCTTCAGCACCGAAAACTGGCGCCGGCCCCAAGATGAAGTGGCCATGCTCATGGGTTTGTTCTCAAGTTATTTGCAAAAAGAAGTGAACGAGATGGAGGCCAATGGTGTTTGCCTCCAAGTGGTGGGCGACAAATCAAAGTTCAGCGACGATTTGCAAGCCTTGATTCAACGCGCAGAAATTCAGACCCAGCACAACACCAAAATCACATTGCGGGTGGCTGCAAATTATGGTGGGCGTTGGGACATGATTCAGGCCACCAAGGCTTGGCAACAAGCCAACCCCCATTTGAAAATTGAAAATCTCAGTGAAGAGGCTTTGGCCGCTTATTTGTGCACGGGCAGCGCGCCTGAAATGGACTTGCTCATACGCACGGGTGGAGAGTCTAGGGTGAGCAATTTCATGTTGTGGCAAGCGGCCTATGCTGAGATGTATTTCATCGACATGTTGTGGCCAGACTTCACGGTCAAGCAATTCAATGAGGCCATTGACTGGTTTGGCAAGCGCGACAGGCGCTTTGGTTCTGCCGCACCCTTTTAAGCTGTCCCTTGTTTGGCAGCAAGCTGCCTGAGCTTGTCCTTTTTGCTCGGGCGCTTGCCCTTGATGCCGCCTGCATTGTCCAAGGGTGCAGGCATTTCTTGGGTGGCCTCAAATCCAAGCAGCGTTTCTTTTTCAAGCTTCACTGCATGCCTTTTTTCAATCAGGGACCAGTGTTGCAAAGAGCTTGGGCAGACAAAGCTAATGGCAAGTCCCGGCTGGCCCGCACGACCTGTGCGGCCGATGCGGTGGGTGTAATCGACGGCAGATCTTGGGAGGTCAAAATTGACCACCACGGGCAGCTTTTCAATGTCCAAACCCCTGGAGGCCAAATCGGTGGCCAGCACCACTTTGACGCGATGCGCTTTGAAATCGGCCAACACTTGTTGCCGCTTGCCTTGGCTTAACTGACCATGAAAGGGCTCGGCTGAGATGCCGGCCACTCGCAGCTTGGCGGCCACGATGTCACAGTGGTGTTGGGTGGCCACAAACACCAAGACTTGCTGAAGCTTTTGGTCTTGGATGAGATGTTTCAGCAGTTGCGTTCTCATGGAGGTGTCTGTGAAGATGGCCCTTTGAACGATCACGGAGGGCTGAGGTTTTTCACCTTCAATGGAAATTTGATGCGGTTTGTTTAAGAGACTCAAGGCCAAGGCTTCCACGCTACTAGGACGTGTGGCCGATAAAAATAAATTTTGACGTTGGATTGGCAGTGCTTGAAGCACGCGCTGCAATTCCTCTTGAAAGCCGAGCTCTAACAGTTTGTCGGCTTCATCCAAGACCAAACTTCGGATGTTGTTCAGTTTCAATGCGTTGTGGTCTAAGAGGTCTAGCAAACGACCGGGTGTGGCAATTAAGAGATCGGTCCCGCCCCGTAGCCCCATCATTTGGGGGTTGATGGAAACACCGCCAAAGACCACCGTGACTTTAAACTGTTTACCCCAATGGGCCGTCAAACTCATGAAGGTTTGACCCACTTGGATGGCCAATTCGCGGGTAGGAACGAGCACCAAGGCCTGAATTTTCTGGGTCGATTTTTCAAATGCGACCGAGGAACGACCCGCAGCAGAAGCTTGCAGAAGATGCTCAATGAGGGGCAAGGCATAGGCCAGTGTTTTGCCAGAGCCTGTGGGCGCGGTCACCCAAACATCACGCCCTGACAGCGCAAAGGGAATGAATTCTTGTTGGACTGGCGTGGGTGCCGGATAAGTTTTGGGTTTGAGTGCTTGAAGCAGCTCGGGCGACAAGCCCAGATCGTTGAAAGCCATAGGCTTCGAGCATAAGTGCATATGCCTTGATCCGCCACGAAAGCATGGCAAAATTGTGCTCATGAATACTCGCAAAGGCATTATCTTGGCGGGCGGGTCGGGCACCCGTCTTTATCCTGTGACGCAAGCAGTGTCCAAGCAGCTGATGCCTGTGTACGACAAGCCCATGGTGTATTACCCCCTCACCACCCTCATGTTGGCGGGTATCAGGGATGTATTGCTGATCAGTACACCTCAAGACACACCGCGTTTTACCGACCTGTTGGGAGACGGCAGTCAGTGGGGCATGAACATCCAATATGCGGTTCAACCTAGCCCCGATGGTTTGGCGCAAGCCTTCATCATTGGCAAAGAATTTGTGGGTCAACACCCCAGCGCGCTGGTGCTGGGCGACAACATTTTTTACGGTCATGATTTGGTCAAGCTCATGCAAAGAGCCGATGCGCAAACCACCGGTGCCAGTGTCTTTGCTTACCATGTGCAAGACCCAGAGCGTTATGGTGTGGTGGACTTTGATGCGCAACAAAAAGCCTTGAGCATTGAAGAAAAACCCAAGAACCCCAAGAGCAACTACGCCGTGACAGGCTTGTATTTTTACGACCAACAGGTGTGTGACATTGCGGCCCACATCCAACCTTCTGCGCGAGGCGAGTTGGAAATTACAGACGTTAACCGTGTGTACCTAGAGCAGAAACAATTGAACGTGGAAATGATGGGCCGAGGTTATGCCTGGTTAGACACGGGCACCCATGACAGCTTGCTCGATGCGGCGGGCTTCATTGCCACTTTGCAAAAAAGGCAGGGCTTGATGGTGGCCTGCCCTGAAGAAATTGCGTTTGTCCAACATTGGATCGATGCTGCCGCTGTTGAAAAATTAGCCGCGCCCTTGTCCAAAAATGGCTATGGTCAGTACCTCTTGAATTTATTGAAACAGCGCTAATGCCCTATACCGTTTCCAAAACAAACCTGCCAGACGTCTTGATTCTTGAACCCAAAGTATTTGGCGATGCGCGTGGATTTTTTTATGAAAGTTACAACGCGCGTGACTTTGCGGCGGCCACCGGACTCCAAGTTGAGTTTGTTCAAGACAATCACAGCCAGTCTGCAAAAGGTGTTCTGAGGGGTCTTCATTACCAAATTCAACATGCGCAAGGCAAGTTGGTCAGGGTGGTTCGAGGTGAGGTGTTTGACGTGGCGGTTGACCTTCGAAAATCATCGGCCACCTTTGGTCAATGGACGGGAGTGCATTTAAGCGCAGACAACGCCAAACAGCTTTGGATTCCACCAGGTTTTGCGCATGGTTTTTTGGTCCTCAGCGAGTCGGCCGAATTTTTGTACAAAACGACCGACTATTGGCATCCCAGCCATGAGCGAAGTCTGCTTTGGAACGATCCTGCCTTGGGCATTGAATGGCCTTTGCCAGCAGGATTGGGCGCGCCCGTCCTGGCGGCCAAAGACGCTGCGGCCGTCATGCTCTCACAGGCCGAAACTTTCTGATTGTTATGGGGTGGTCAAGGCTGGCAATGCATAAGCCTTGATGGTGCTGATCTGACCCAAGGTGAGTCGGTTGCCGTGTTGGCTCACCACTGCTGCCGCAGTATGGTTGCCCAATGTGGCGGCCTGTTCGGGTGAATAGCCGCGGGCAATGGCATACAAAAATGAACCCGCAAACATATCGCCGGCGCCATTGGTGTCGATGGCTTTCACTTTCTCTGCGGGCACATGCCAAGTTTGGTTGGCTGTGATCACTTCAGAACCTTCAGGGCCACGCGTCATGCAGACCATTTTGGCCAATTTTTGAAGCGCTAAACGGACTTCGTCGAGGTCTTGCGTGCCACACCACACTTGGGCTTCTTCTTGATTGCAAAACAAGTAGTCCACCCCATCACCCAGCATGGCATCAAGGCCCGCTTTGCAATATTGAATCATGCTGACATCACTCAAGGTGAGGGCCAAGGACACGCCAGCATCTTTGGCCATTTGGCGTCCTTTGAGGGCCGCAGTCAAACCCGTGGGCGATGCTGACAGATAGCCTTCCATGTAATAGATTTTCGATTTGGCAATGTCGTGGGGATGCAAGGCCGCTTCATCTAGCTCGGCCGATACGCCCAAGAAAGTGCACATGCTGCGCTCGGCGTCGGGTGTGACCAAGACCATGCAACTGCCGGTTTGGCCATTGGCCGCACGCGTGTGATTGAGGTTGGTATCGACGCCTTGTGCTTGCAAATCTTTGACGTAAAAATCGCCCAGATCGTCGTGGGCCACTTTGCAGGAGTAAAAGGCTTTGCCGCCCAGTTGTGCCAAGGCCACCACGGTGTTGCCGGCCGAGCCGCCACCGGTTTGACGGGGATGCAGACCCTTGACGTGTGACAGCAATTGGGCCCGTCGAGGTGTGTCAATCAGGGTCATGTGCCGCTTGTCAACGCCCATGGTTTTTAAGAGTGCGTCTGTGACTTCAAATTCAGAGTCGACGAGGGCGTTGCCAATGGCGTAGAGATCGTAGTGGGACATGTTCGTGGGGTGAATCAATCAGCCTTTGAGTTTAAACTTTTTTAGCTTGATATTCATCGCTAAAATATGCGCTGGGTTCGCAGACCCATTTTTTGCGGCAACTATTGAGTTTTGCCACCCTATTTTTTATCTTACGACCTTAAAGGCTGCGATGAAACGCGAATACTTTTCTCATGCTTCCAAAGACGCTTCCCGTAAACCCTTCGATGCACAAGCAGAGCGTTGCATTGCGCTGATCGATGCTCGATTTTTGGTGTGGTTGGCGCAACACGCCCAAACCGGCGCCAAACAAAGTGGCTTAAACCGAACGGGCTTGGCACCGTTTTTAAGCGAATGCTTCTTCAACGCCGGTTTGAACGTGGAGGTGCAAAGAATCTATTGGTACACCGAAGAGTCTGATTCCCTCGATGTGGATGGTCAAATTGTGCGCAAAGTGTTGTCGCACGACGTGGACGGTGGGGTATCTTTGTTGCGCAGCTTGAGCCACGACTTGAGCCAACTGGCCATGAACAACGCCTGTGCCCATGTGCTGTTGGCCACCGACGATGAGCGGTTTTTAACGGCCATTGACAACGCACAACTCACGGGCTTGTCAGTGCACATTTTGGCCGACGAAGTGGCGCGCAACATGCCCAAATTGCACCAAACAGATCCGGGCTGGGGCCGTTTGTTGTCTCAAGCCGACCGAAGAATGGTGGTGCAGCCCAAAGTCCTTGCAGAAATTTTGCAGGGCGGTGCCGACAAAGAACCGCAAGCCTTGCCAGAAGATCCTGAAGTGGTGCGTCAATCGATCACGGAGGTCATTGTGTCTTGGTGGGACGATGAGCCAGAAGACAAACGTGAAGAACTGCGAGATGCGCTGCACATTAGCCGCGGCATACCTCAAGAGGTAGACCGTCAGTTGCTGCTACGCATGCGCCATCGCCTTACGCGGGCTCTCAGCTTGCAAGAGAAAAAGATGCTGCGCGAAATATTCAGGGCCGTGGCTTTGGGAACGAATGAGTCAGAGATTCCACCTCACGCTGACCCCCTGACCAGCACGACCTAGGCCCAAGAAGCTGCCTCAGGCTTTGGGCGTGGCGTCTAAATGGTACTGAGTCACGCGTTGCACTTCGTTTTTGGAGCCTAAAACCACGCTGACACGCTCGTGGAGTTGGCTGGGCTGCAGGTCCAAAATTCGTTGACGGCCGTTGGTGGCGGCGCCTCCCGCTTGTTCAATGAGCCAACTCATGGGGTTGGCCTCGTACATCAATCTGAGCTTGCCAGCTTTGTGGGGTTCGCGTTTATCCCATGGGTATAAAAAGATGCCACCGCGCGTGAGAATGCGGTGCACATCGGCCACCATGCTGGCAATCCAGCGCATGTTGAAGTCTTTGCCCCGCACACCTTCTTTGCCTTGTAAGCACTCGTCGATGTAGCGTTTCACAGGCGCATCCCAATGGCGCATGTTGCTCATGTTGATGGCGAATTCTTGCGTGTTTTCGGGAATTCTGACATTTTCTTGGGTGAGAACAAACGAGCCTTGTTCGCGATCAAGGGTGAACATGGCCACGCCATCACCCACTGTTAAAACCAAGGTGGTTTGCGGGCCATACACGCAATAACCCGCGGCCACTTGCTGATGACCAGGTTGCAGAAAATCCTTTTCGCTGATGGCGTCCGTGTCCTCTTGTTTTTTCAACACGCTGAAGATGGTGCCAATGCTCACGTTGACATCGATGTTGCTAGAGCCGTCCAAGGGGTCAAACATGAGAAGGTATTCGCCTTGAGGGTAGCGGTTGGGCACCAAGTGAATGGTCTCCATTTCTTCGGAGGCCATGGCCGCCAAATGGCCGCCCCATTCATTGGCCTCAATGAGAACCTCATTGGCAATGATGTCCAATTTCTTTTGAATTTCGCCCTGAACATTTTCAATGTCTGCACTGCCCAAGACACCGCCCAAGGCGCCTTTGTTGACGGCATGGCTGATGCTTTTGCAAGCCCGCGCCACCACCTCAATGAGCAACCTGAGGTGAGCGGGGATGTTGTCCTTGCTTCTTTGTTGCTCCACCAAGTAGCGAGAAAGTGAAATTTTTTGTGTCATGAAATTTCCTTAGTTTGATTCAGACAAGGCCCGCGTGACCACTTCGCGCACATCGTTGCTCAAGTCGTGCTTTGCGGCCACACGTTCGATGGCCGTCTTGGCGGCTTGACGGTAGGGCTCTGCCAATTTTTTCCAACGATCAAGGGCTCGTGCCAAACGCGCTGCCACTTGGGGGTTGATGGCGTCGAGCTCGATCACACGCTCTGACCAAAACACATAGCCTGCCGCATCGCTCCGGTGGAAGGCGCCCAAGTTAGCGCTGCAATAACTGAAAATCAAACTGCGGGCTCGGTTGGGATTGCGCAAATTGAAGTCGGGGTGTTGCATGAGCAAGCGAACGGTGGGCAAAACATTGCCACCCACATCGGGCGCACTGGCCTGCAGAGCAAACCATTTGTCAATCACCAAGGCCTCGTTTTTAAACAAGGCATGGAACTGCGATAAAGCTTGCTCAGCCAAGGCATGGCGGGCTCCCACCAAGGCAGACAACGCGCCAAAGCGTTCTGTCATGTTGTTTGCCTCTTGAAAGGCCTGCAAAGCTTTGTGGGGCCAAATGCCAGATCCTTCATTTTGAGAAACCAAGCACAGCATGTGCAAGGCCATGTTGGCCAGCGATCGTTTGCCGCTGGAGACCGCATCGGGAGAATAGGCGCCCAACACGCGGTGCTTGTGGTAGCAGGTTTGCCACTCAGGCTGGAGTTCAGTGGCCAATTGCAATCGCATCGATTCGCGGACCGCATGAACTTGCTGGGGGTCGACCAAGTCGAGCTGTTCCGAAATGTAGGTCTCAGATGGCAGTGAAAGAACCAGTTCTTTAAAGGCAGCATCGAGTTGATCGTTTTCCAAAACACGACGCATGCCGTCCATAAAGTCTTTGTTCAGGACGGCTTGGGTGTTCGGGTTGTGTCCTGCCTGAATAAATTGAAGTGCCGCTTGAACCGCCAAGCGTTGACCAGCTTCCCATCGGTTGAAGGCGTCGGTATCGTTGGCCAACAGCGTGAGCCATTGCTGGTCTGAAAGCGCGCAATCTAAATTGACGGGTGCACTGAAATTTCTTAACAACGAGGGCGTGGGCTCGCTGTCCAAGTTCACAAACACAAAGCTTTGACTTTCTTCGCTCAAGACCAAAGTTTTACTTTGCTGAGGAGATGCCGCGCCTTCTTCAGACAGGTCGCCTTCAAGCTGGATATTGAAAGCTTGGCCCTCTGAATTGAGCAAGCCCACTTTGACTGGAATGACAAACGGTTCTTTGGTGGCCTGGTCGGCTGTTGCCGCACAAGATTGTTGGAGGGTGAGGGTGTAAGTTTTGGCCACCTCGTCGTAAGTGCCATGCGCCTTCACGCGTGGGGTTCCTGATTGAGAATACCAACGTTTGAACTGAGGCAACAGCGCAGCCAATGACGATTGGGGATTGGCATCTGCAATGGCTTGTGCAAAGTCGTCACAAGTGACCGCTTGTCCATCATGCCGCTCAAAGTAAAGCTTCATGCCTTTGGCAAAGCCGTCCCGCCCTTCTGCATCATTCGGCGAGCTGACCAAGGTCTGCATCATGCGAACCACTTCGGCACCTTTTTCGTAAATGGTGACGGTGTAAAAGTTGTTGATTTCCACATAGCTGTCGGGCCGCACGGGGTGAGCCATGGGTCCGGCATCTTCTGGAAACTGAACCGTGCGGAGCACGCGAACGTCTTCAATGCGCTTGACCGCACGAGCGCTTTCGATGCCAGCCATGTCTTGGCTGAACTCTTGATCTCTAAATACCGTCAAGCCTTCCTTCAAGGAAAGTTGAAACCAATCACGGCAGGTGATTCGGTTGCCGGTCCAATTGTGAAAATACTCATGTCCCACGACACTTTCAATGTTGTGAAAATCGGCATCGGTGGCTGTGGCAGGGTTGGCCAACACAAATTTGGTGTTGAAAATATTCAAGCCCTTGTTTTCCATGGCGCCCATGTTGAAGTCGCTGGTGGCCACAATCATGAAACGCTCTAAGTCGAGGGGCAAACCAAACCGAGCTTCGTCCCACGCCACGCTGGCCATGAGGGAGTTCATGGCGTGTTCTGTTTTGTCTAAATCGCCAGCGCGCACATACACTTGAAGCAGGTGCTCTTTGCCTGAGCGCGTCACAATGCGCTGCTCGCGGGCCACCAGCTTGCCCGCCACCAAGGCAAAAAGGTAGCAAGGTTTTTTGTGCGGATCAACCCATTTGGCAAAGTGTCTGCCGTCTTCTAATGTGCCTTGCTCGACCAAATTGCCGTTGGACAACAAGACGGGATATTGAGTGGCATCGGCACGCAGGGTGACGGTGTAACTGGCCATGACATCGGGGCGGTCGAGGAAGTAGGTAATGCGTCTAAAACCCTCTGCTTCACACTGTGTGAAGAAGGAATCGTTGCTCACGTAGAGGCCCGACAATTGGGTGTTTTTGGCAGGGTTGCAAGTGGTAAAAATTTCCAAATCGAATGCCTCTGGGCCTTCGGGTAAATTTTCTAAAACCAGTTGATTGCCGTCCATTTTGAAGGAGGTTCCACCGCCATTCACCATCACGCGCGCCAAGTTCAAGTCTTCACCCTCCAGGCGCAAAGCTTGCGCCGGCCAATCGGGGTTGCGGCGGATGCGCATTTTGTTGAGCACGCGCGTTTTGCTGGGGTCTAAGTCAAAGGACAAATCGACGGTGTCAATCCAGTAGGCGGGGGCTGTGTAATCAACACGGTGAATGGTCTTGGTTTGTTCTTCAAGCATCACAAAATTTCCTAAAGTTGGTCAGGTGCTTAAACACCTTGTTTGAGCGAGGCTTCAATGAATGCATCCAGATCGCCGTCCAACACTTTTTGGGTATTGGATGTTTCAACGTTGGTGCGTAAATCTTTGATGCGGCTTTGATCGAGGACATAGCTTCGAATTTGGTGACCCCAACCCACATCGGTTTTGGTGTCTTCCAGTTTTTGCTGGGCTTCCATGCGTTTGCGCATTTCAAAATCGTACAAGCGTGAGCGCAAGCGTTTCCATGCCACATCCCGGTTGCTGTGCTGGCTGCGGCCATCTTGGCACTGCACCACGATGCCTGTGGGGATGTGGGTCAATCGGACCGCTGAGTCGGTTTTGTTAATGTGCTGACCCCCTGCGCCGCTGGCACGAAAGGTGTCGGTGCGAACATCGGCCGGGTTGATGTCGATCTCAATGGAGTCGTCGACTTCGGGGTAAACAAAGATGCTGGCAAAGCTGGTGTGACGACCGCCAGACGAATCAAAAGGCGACTTGCGCACCAAGCGATGCACACCCGTTTCGGTGCGCATCAAGCCAAATGCATATTCGCCTTCAAACTTGAGGGTGGCGCCTTTGATGCCGGCCACGTCTCCTGCCGATTCATCTTCCACCGTGACCTTGAAACCTTTGCGCTCGGCGTATTTCAAATACTGGCGCATGAGCATGCTGGCCCAGTCGCAAGCTTCTGTGCCGCCGGCGCCGGCTTGTATGTCGACAAAGGCATTGCATGAATCGGCTTCGTTGTTGAACATGCGCCTGAATTCGAGCTGTTCCACAATGGCAGACAACTTGTTGGCTTCGACTTGGATGGTGAGAAGCCCTGCTTCGTCGCCTTCCTCTTTGCTCATGTCAAAAAGTTCGGTATTGTCTGAAAGCTCGCTGGTGAGCGAGTTGAGGGTGACCACCACGCCATCGAGGGCTTTTTTTTCTTTGCCCAATTCTTGGGCTTTTTTGGGATCGTTCCAGACCGTGGGATCTTCGAGTGATGCGTTAACGGTTCTTAAGCGTTCTGATTTGGCATCGTAGTCAAAGATACCTCCGAAGATCTTCGGTGCGGGCGGCCAAGTCGACCAATTTCGCGCCAATTTGATTGATGTGTTCTGCGTCCATGAGTGGGAGTGTCCGAATCGATTAAAGAAGGCATTTTCTCATGCCTTGGGGCTGTCTTTTAAAAACTTCATTTCAAAAAGTCTTCAAGCAGGGCGGCCAACTCTTCTGCGCGGTCATGATGGAGCATGTGGCCAGCGTTTTGAAGGGTGACCAATTTGACATCGGGTACGGCTTTGAGCCGTTCATGGAACTCTTCAAGGGTGAATTTGCCCTTCCACCACAGGCTGAGAGAGTCGTCTGAGGCTTCCACCATCAGGGTGGGGGCCGTGATGCGCTTGTAAATTTCCAAGACCTCGTCAAGACGAAATAAATAGGGATTGACCACTTTGTGCGCCGCATCACCCAAAATGCGCCATTCTCCTTGGGCATTGGGCTGAGCCCATTGAGTGGCCAGCCATGCCGCTTTGTCGGGTGACAAGCGTTTGTTGGTTTTCATCAGGCGCTGCGCCACGCTGTTGGCGTCGGGGTAGGGCTTTAAATTTAACTCGCCCTTTTTCAAAGCCTGAAGTTCGTCCAGCCATTGTCCCAACCTGCCGGGCGCTTGCGAAGGTCGTGTGGCGGCCATGCCAAAACCTTCTAGGTTGACCAGTTTGTGAATTCGATTGGGCCGTGCGCCGGCGTACATCATGACCACATTGCCGCCCATGCTGTGGCCGACAAGGTCAATCGCTTGACCTTTGCACAGTTGATTGAGCAATTCGTCCAAATCGCCCAAATAATCGGGCAGCCAATAGCTGTCAAAAGCAGGGCCCTGAGTGAGACCGTAGCCTCGCCAATCGGCCGCAAGAATTCGCCGCTGTTGAAAAAACTCGGGTGTGAACGCGTCCACCATGAACTGCCATGAAGCCGCCACGTCCATCCAGCCGTGGGCCAATACCAAAGGCGGCAAAGCGGAATGTGGATTGCCCCATTCGCGAACATGGTATTGGTGACCGCGCAAAGGGATGAAATGACTGGTGGCTGGACGTTTAACTTGGTACATACTTCGAGATCATAAGGAGACAGCGGATGCGTGTCAGTCACCCTAACGACGCTTACGAAACCATTCACCGCCAATTTGCATGGCATGTGCCAACACAATTTAACATGGCAGAGGTCTGCTGCGCACGGTGGGCGCGTTCCAAGGCTTACAAAAATGCACCTGCCATTGTTGAGCATCAACAGCGCCCTCAACGCTGCCAGACTTGGTCTTTTGGCGACCTTCAGCAAGCGGCCAATCGCCTCAGCAGGGAGCTTCAAAACAAGGGGGTGGGTAAGGGCGATCGGGTGGCCATTGTCATGCCGCAACGATTTGAGACGGCTGTGGCTTATATCGCTGTGTTGCAGTTGGGTGCTGTGGCCATGCCGCTGTCGATGTTGTTTGGCCCCGAGGCCTTGGCATTCAGGATCAATGACAGCGGCGCGGCCATTGCCCTGTGCGATGAACTCTCCGCCCCCGTTCTAACTGCTTTGCAAAATGAATGCGAGGGCTTGAAGCAGGTTGTTGATTTGCCGTACTTGCTTTCATCGGACACTTCAGAAAAACGCAAGTATGCATTCGAAATGGTTCAGACCCAGTCGGAAGACCCTGCGGTATTGATTTACACCAGCGGTACCACGGGCAATCCAAAAGGTGCACTCATCCCACACCGAGCGCTGATCGGTAACCTCACAGGGTTTTTGTGCAGTCAAAATTGGTTTGGCTTTGAAGCTGTCAAGCAGGCGCACCAAGAAATGCAGTCGATCGATGACTTGCCGACGGGCTCTCAGGCTATTTTTTGGTCGCCTGCAGATTGGGCTTGGACCGGTGGCTTGATGGATGCATTGCTGCCCACACTTTATTTTGGACGGCCCATCGTGGCCTTCAACGGTCGTTTCTCTCCTGAAACAGCGTTTGAAATTTTGGACCAACACGCCATCACGCACAGTTTCCTTTTCCCGACGGCTTTGAAAGCCATGATGAAAGCCGAGGCCCAACCTCGTCAGCGCTACCGGCTTGTTTTAGAGGGACTCATGAGTGCCGGTGAAGCGGTGGGGGATGCGGTTTTTGCCTACTGTCGAGACCAGTTGGGGGTGGTGGTCAATGAAATGTTTGGCCAGACCGAAATCAATTATGTGGTGGGCAACTGTCATATTTTTTGGCCACCCAAACCTGGCAGTATGGGCAAGGGCTACCCAGGGCACCAGGTGGCCCTGATAGACGAGGCTGGGAATGTATGCCCGGTGGGCGAACCCGGTGAGGTGGCGGTCAACCGTTACGACCGACATGGACATCTCGACCCCGTTTTCTTCTTGGGCTATTGGAAAAACCCCAAGGCCACGCATGAAAAATACACCCAAGATTGGTGCCGTACCGGTGATGTGGCCATTCAGGATGATGAGGGCTATCTTTGGTACCGGGGCCGAACGGATGACATGTTCAAGTCGGCAGGCTATCGCATTGGGCCGGGTGAGATTGAAAACTGCTTGGTGAAGCATCCCGCCGTGGTCAATGCTGCCGTGGTGCCAAAACCAGACGCGGATCGCGGCGCTTTGGTCAAAGCTTATGTGGTGATGTCGCCTGAATTCTCAGCGCAAAGAGCAGTGACTCAAAACCCCTTGCACTTTGATCGCGATCTGATCGAAAAATTGCAGCACCATGTGCGCGGCTTGTTGGCGCCCTACGAGTACCCCAAAGAAATTGAATTCATTGATCAATTGCCCATGACCACAACTGGTAAAGTACAGCGACGATTTCTGCGCATGGAAGAAGAGAGACGCGCAGCCCTGTTGAAGAACCCCTGAATGAATGCTGTTGATGCTTGAAGAATTATTCAATGTGCTCTTGCACCCCGCCACAGTGGTGCTGTTATCTTACTTACTCGGCTCCATGAGCTTTGCCGTGATTGTGAGCCACCTCATGGGCTTGTCCGACCCTCGCTCCTATGGCAGCAAAAATCCGGGTGCCACCAATGTCTTGCGCTCGGGCAACAAGAAAGCGGCCGCTTTGACACTCTTGTTGGACGCCTTGAAAGCTTGGGTCCCAGTGGTTTGGGTGCTCAACCATGGGGCAGACTTTGGCTTGGACGAGCGCACCGCAGCGGCTGCAGGAATGACGGTGTTTTTAGGTCACTTGTTCCCAGTGTTTTTCAAGTTCAAAGGCGGTAAGGGCGTGGCCACGGCTTTGGGCGTGCTAATGGGCATTTCGCCTTTGCTGGGCATTGCGGTGGCGCTGACCTGGTTGAGCGTTGCTTGGTTCACGCGGTATTCTTCATTGGCCGCATTGATGGCGGCCATTTTGGCACCCGTGTACTACGCTCTGTTGGGGGATGTGGTCTGGTGGTCATTTGACGGCGCCATCTTTGCCTTGCTGTGCGCCATGGGCACACTCTTGGTCTGGCGACACCGAGACAATGTCAACAGATTGATCGCGGGCACCGAAACAAAAATTGGTGCCAAAAAATAAGCCTTGAAGTGAATGCGTTGGCTTGTGATTTCAGCAAGTCATCAATCGCGAAAGTTGTTAAAGCTGATGGGAATGTCGGTCATGTCTTTGCGCAGCAAGGCCATCGCCGCTTGCAGGTCGTCGCGCTTGGCGCCCGTCACCCGCACAGCGTCGCCTTGAATGGAGGCTTGTACTTTGAGCTTGCTTTCTTTCAGTAATTTCTGAATTTTTTTGCCGTCTTCAGAGGCAATGCCGTTGCGGACCTTCAGAACTTGCTTCACTTTGTCGCCGCCCATTTTTTGTACGTCGCCTTTGTCCAGGTAGCGCACATCGACGCCGCGCTTGGCCATTTTGTTCAGCAGCACTTCGTCGATTTGAGTGAGTTGGAAGTCTGCATCGCCAAACAAGGTAATTTCTTTGTCCTTCAATTCAATGGCGGCCGACGTACCTTTGAAGTCAAAGCGAGTGGCAATTTCTTTGGCGGTGGTGTCGACCGCATTTTTGACTTCAACCAAGTTGGGTTCGCAAACAGTGTCAAAAGATGGCATGGTAATTTAACAATCAAGTTAGAGAATGCGACAATTCTCCCATGAACGTGACTCAAAACGTACCCCTTCAGCCCTACAACAGCTTTGGCATTGTGGCCAAAGCCTATTCCTTGGTGCGAATTCGCTCTGAAGAAGAGGCATTGGCGTCCCAACAGGACTTGAAAAATTGCGCAGAGGGGCATTGTGTTTTGGGCGGTGGCAGCAACATCGTCTTGACCGGTGATGTGAAAGCCAGAGTTCTGAAAGTGGAAATTCCGGGCAAGCGCTTGGCGTCCGAGACCGCAAAGGCCTGGATTGTGGAGGCTGGCGCTGGCGAGAACTGGCACGACTTTGTGGCATGGACCCTAGCGCAAGGCTGGCTTGGCTTAGAAAACATGGCCCTCATTCCTGGCTCTGTGGGTGCATCGCCCATTCAAAATATTGGCGCTTATGGCGTGGAGTTGCAGGATCGATTTGATTCTTTGGATGCGCTCGATTTGGTCACCGGCCAAATCTTCACCCTCAATGCAGCACAGTGCGCATTTGGTTACCGAGATTCTGTTTTCAAGCATGCCAGCAGTGGCCCTAACGGCATTGGCCTGGCGGGCCGCGCTTTGATTTTGCGCGTTCGGTTTTACTTGCCCAAAGCATGGAAGCCTGTGCTGGGTTATCTGGACCTGGAACGCAAAATGGCTGAGACCGGCATCACCACGCCCACAGCCCAACAAATTTTTGATTGGGTTTGTGACATTCGACGCCACAAATTGCCCGACCCCAAGGTTTTGGGCAATGCCGGCAGTTTTTTCAAAAACCCCACCGTCACGCCAGAACAATGCGCCGACATCATTGCGCGTGATCCCAAGGTGGTTCATTACCCCATGCCCGATGGCAGCATCAAATTGGCTGCGGGTTGGCTGATTGATGCTTGCGGTTGGAAGGGCAAGAGCGTGGGCAATGCCGCTGTGTATGAAAAGCAAGCCCTGGTTTTGGTGAACCGAGGCGGTGCAACGGGCGGCGAAGTGGTCACGCTGGCCAAGGCCATTCAAACCAGCGTTTACGAGCGATTCGGAATTCGTTTAGAGCCCGAACCGGTCGTGATTTAAGGCTTACTGGCCACCTTCAAGTTTGAGCATCTCTGCGCCTTCGCCCAAAGACAGCAAACCTGTTTGCGCATAGATGCCCAGTTTGGCGCGGGTGTCCACGATGTCCAAATTGCGCATGGTGAGTTGACCAATGCGATCGAGTGGTGTGAACACCGATTCGCCTTTTTCCATGGTCAAACGCTCAGGGTGATAAGTCAAGTTGGGCGAGGTGGTGTTCAAAATGGAATAGTCATTGCCGCGGCGCAGCTCCATCGTAACTTCGCCCGTAATCGCGCGTGCCACCCAACGCTGTGCTGTTTCACGCAACATCAGCGCTTGTGAATCAAACCATCGACCTTGGTACAGCAAGCGGCCCAGTTTGCGACCGTTGTCGCGGTATTGTTCAATGGTGTCTTCGTTGTGAATGCCTGTGATCAAACGCTCATAAGCGATGAACAACAAAGCCAAGCCGGGCGCTTCATAAATACCCCGGCTCTTGGCTTCAATGATGCGGTTTTCAATTTGGTCGCTCATGCCCAAACCATGGCGGCCACCAATGCGATTGGCTTCCAAAATCAGTTCAACGGGGTCTGAAAAACTGACACCATTCAAAGCCACAGGTTGGCCTTCTTCAAAGCGCACAGTCACTTCTTCGTGCTTGACCACGCAGTCTTCGCGCCAGAAAGGCACACCCATGATGGGTTGCACAATTTTCATGCCGCTGCTCAAGTGCTCAAGGTCTTTGGCTTCGTGCGTGGCGCCCAACATGTTGGAGTCGGTGGAATAGGCCTTTTCGGCCGACATCTTGTAGCCAAAACCATGTTGCGTCATGAAGGCAGACATCTCTGCGCGGCCGCCCAACTCGTCTATGAAGAGCTGGTCTAACCAAGGCTTGTAAATTTTGAGCGAAGGGTTGGTGAGCAAACCGTAGCGGTAAAAGCGCTCAATGTCGTTGCCCTTGTAAGTGCTGCCATCGCCCCATATGTTGACGTCGTCTTCTTTCATGGCGGCCACCAACATGGTGCCGGTCACGGCGCGGCCAATGGGGGTGGTGTTGAAATAAGTCACGCCTGCTGTAGAGATGTGAAACGCACCGCACTGCAAGGCCGCAATGCCTTCATGGGCCAGCTGTTTGCGGCAGTCTATGAGGCGGGCCAGCTCAGCGCCGTATTCTTTGGCTTTTCGCGGAATTTCTTCGTAGTCGGGTTCGTCGGGCTGGCCGAGGTTGGCGGTGTAAGCGTAAGGCACAGCGCCTTTTTGACGCATCCAGAGCAAAGCAGCACTGGTGTCCAAGCCGCCAGAAAATGCAATGCCTACTTTTTGGCCCGCGGGAATGTGTTGAAGAATGGTGGCCATGCTTGTTCTTTCAAAGACGGGTTGGATCAACCGAAGTGGCAAATGTAGTGATATGCCTCGGTGACGCGAATTTCAAAGCTGGACTGACCGGGAATGCTGAATTTCTCTCCAGCTTTGGAACTCAACCACTCAGAACTGCCCTTGAGTTTGTATTCGCAAGATCCGCCCACGCACTCCATGATTTCTGGCACGCCGGTGTTGAAGGTGAGGGAAGAGGGGAGAACCACGCCCACCGATTGTTTGGTGCCGTCAGCCAAGGTGATGTTGTGGCTGACACATTTACCGTCAAAGTAGACGTTGGCTTGGGTGGTGACGGAGACGTTGTCGATTTTTTCGGTGGTCATGCTGGAATCAAGGGTAAGGTGTCACGGCCACTCGGGGGCGGCGTAGAAGGTTGGCACAAACCCAAGATTTTAGGCCATGCAGGCCATGCTTTTAACGCCAGTGGCGATAACGTGGTGCTGCGCCCATGTCGAAATTGAGGTTCAAGTGGGTGAACACGGGATAGGGAGAATAGCTGTTGTAGCGATAGTAGGGGCTTTGCACGACCACAGTTTGGGGCGCAGCCGTGTAAATTTGTTGTGTCACGATGCTGTTGGTTTCGGCCATGACAGTGGCCTCAGGGCCAGGCGTTTCAAGAGGTGCTGCGCTGATGGGCGTAATTTGAAGCTTGATGGTGGGACCGGGGTCTTTGGGCAATTGCACGGTGTATTGCTTGCCTGCAAATTCGTACACCACGTTGTAGCCCATGAGGCGGTTTTCGTACACCTGCTGGGTGGTGCAGGTTTGTTGGGTTTGAGTTTGGGCCGCTGCAGGGCTTTCCACTTTGTCGCCAGCCATGGCACCACCGATCACGCCAATCATGGTGGCCAGGGCACGGCCTTCGCCTTTGCCCACGGAGTTGCCAATCGCACCGCCCGCAATGGCACCCATGAGTGCACCCGCACCAGAGTTTTGGCCAGGCACACTCACTTGTGTTTGGGTACAAACCTGGCGGGGCATTGACACTTGCTGATAGACCGGCGTGCGGCTAATGACATTGCCTACCTCTTGGGCTTGAGCTGACAGGCTCAACCCTAGACTGGCCAGCAAGCCAGCGGCAAGCAATTTGGAGGCAAGGGCTTTGCTAAAGAATGAAGTGCTCATGGTGTTTTAATTCTTAAGTTTAAAGAAAATCGGCAAAAGAAACTTGAAGCTATTTTAGTTTTTCCAAACACGGATGTGTGTGAATGCAAAGTAAAGATGTTTCAGGGGCGCATGCAAAGGGTTGTTGAACAGCTTCAATTTTCCTCTTAATGCTTTAACGCGCCAGCCACTGATCTGGTTGATAGCCAACCGTAATTTCTACTTTTGACGCATCAGCCCACTCGATGATGGGCCGCTTGACCAAGCTAGGATTGGCCAATAAAAAGGGTTTGGCGGTGGCATGGCTGGTGATGCTTGCTTGCTCTAAGGGCGACAGTTTTCGCCAACTGGTGCCTTTTCGGTTGACCACGGTTTCCCATCCCGCCAATCGAAGCCAGAGGTCCAAAGACTTTTCGGGAACACCTTGTTTTTTGAAGTCGTGAAAGACATATTCAAAGCCTTGCGCAGAAAGCCAAGATCGTGATTTTTTCACGGTGTCGCAATTGGGAATGCCAAAAAGGGTGATCAAGGTGTATTTCATGGGATGCAATCCATTCAAAGCCAACTCAGCGACAATCTTACCCATATGAAAACTTTGAGTGAATGGCTCGCGCATTGCGAGCAACTGCATCCCCAAGCCATCGACATGGGCCTTGATCGCGTAAGGCAAGTGGCCCAGCGCATGAACTTGGCTTTTAAAGTGCCTGTCATCACGGTGGCCGGTACCAACGGCAAAGGCTCCACCTGCGCCATGTTGGAGGCTATCTACTTGCAAGCGGGCTACAAAGTTGGGGTGTACACCTCGCCACATTTGGTTCATTTTGAAGAGCGGTGCAGGCTCAAGGGCGAGTCAGCCCAGCCTGAAGCCTTTGCCGAAGCCTTTGCCTTTGTTGAAAACGCCCGAGCAGACATCAGTTTGTCTTACTTTGAATTCAGCACCTTGGCCATCATGCACATGTTGTCGCAAGCCGAACTTGATGTAGTCATTTTGGAAGTGGGCTTGGGGGGGCGCCTTGACGCCGTCAACATTGTCGACACCGACTGCGCCATCATCACCAGCATTGACATTGACCACGCCGAGATTTTGGGTGACAACCGAGAGAGCATCGGTTTTGAAAAAGCGGGCATCATGCGCGCCGGTAAATCGGTGGTGGTGTCCGACCCCATGCCACCCGACAGTATCTTGAACCATGCCCAAGCATTGGGCGCCGACATTTGGCTCATGGGCAAAGACTTCAACTTCTCTGGTGATCAGCTGCAATGGTCTTGGGCTGGCCGAGGCCGGCGATACAGCGGTTTGGCTTACCCTGCGCTCAGGGGGGCCAACCAATTGCTCAATGCTTCGGGGGTGTTGGCTGCCATCGACATCATGCGGCCTCAGCTTCCCGTTACCGCCCAAGCCATTCGAAACGGACTGGCCATGGTGGCGCTGACGGGGCGTTTTCAAATGGTGCCCGGGGAACCTGTGCTGGTACTGGACGTAGCGCACAACCCACATTCGGTCTCGGCTTTGGCCGCCAATTTGGATGCCATGGGTTTTTACCCCAGCACCCACGCCGTTTTTGGCGCCATGGCCGACAAGGATTTGCAGGCCATGCTGAAAAAAATGATGCCTTTGGTCGATGCTTGGTATTTCACAGATTTGCCCTTGGCCAGAGCCAGTTCAGCCAGCCAATTGGCCCAACTGTGGGCAGCCTCCAACACCCGAAAGGATGCCAAGGCCAGTCAGCACACAGACCCCCAAAAAGCCCTTGATGCCGCCATCGATGCGGCGGCCCCCGCTGATAGAATCTTGGTCTTTGGTTCGTTCTATACCGTGGGCGGCGTTTTGCAAAATGGTATTCCCAAATTGCAGGCCAAACATTTGAACAAGACAAGTAACTGAGCAAGTAACTGAGGCTCCAAAGCATGGCTTTTTTCAAGCTCCGATTTCCTGGGCGATTGGGTGCAGCTGCATCGGGGGCCGATGCGCTGTCCAATGCCCCCGCTGAAAGTGTAGAGGCCATCCGCAAGCGGGCGCGACACCGTTTGTTGGGCTCTGTGGTGTTGGTGTTGGGCGCCGTCATTGGCCTGCCCTTGTTGTTTGACAGCCAACCTCGCCCTGTGGCCATCGATACCCCCATTGTGATTCCAGACAGAAATCAAGCAGCGCCTTTGTTGTCGCCTTCTGCGGCCAAACAAGCGGCACTTCCCAAAGAGGTGGTGTTGGATGCGCCTGAAGCACCGGTGGTGCTAGCCCCTGAGAAGGGCACGGTGGCCAATGCGTCAGCACTTGACCCCCATGAAGAAGTGGTCACCAAAGAAACCAAATCTGCGCCGAATACACAAGCCAAGCTTGAGCAGAATGCTGAACCCAAAATTGAGGCAAAGACCGAATCTAAAAGCGAGCCTAAGTCCGAGCTTAAGTCCGAGCCAAAGTCCGAGTCCAAATCGGCAGACCATGCCGTCAGGTCGGTGGTGCAAGTGGGGGCCTTTGCCGATTTGGCCAAAGCCAGAGAAGCCCGAACCAAATTGGAGCAAGCGGGCCTGAAAACTTACACCCAAGAGGTTGACACCAAAGAAGGCAAAAGAACCCGAGTTCGAGTTGGCCCCTTTGCAAGCAAAGAAGAAGCCGACAAAACCGCCGAAAAAATTCGCAAGTTGAATTTGCCCGCCACCGTTTTGAAGCTCTAAAAGGAGCGACCCGATGTCACCTACCGATTGGATTCTCTTGGCATTGCTCTTTGCCTCCATGCTGGTGGGGGCTTGGCGAGGCTTGGTGTACGAGGTCCTGTCGGTCATTGGCTGGATTGCGGCATTCCTCTTGGCGCAAGTGTTTGCGCCAGACGTCGCCGAGTTATTGCCCATGCAAAAGTCGGATCAAACACTCAGATTTGCAGCTGCTTTTGTCTTGGTGTTCATCGCCAGCGTGTTTGCAGCAGGCCTCATTTCCATGCTCATGAAGAAACTCATTTCGGCAGTGGGCCTCAGACCGGTTGACCGCATTTTGGGCGCCGTGTTTGGCGTCTTTCGGGGCTTGATTTTGTTGCTCGCATTGAGTGTTGTGGTGCACATGACCGCGCTTCAAGACACCGATTGGTGGTTGGAGTCAAAGGGCGTACCAGTGCTCATGACGCTGCTGAAAGGCCTCAAGCCCATGCTGCCCGAAAAATTTGGGGCTTACTTGCCCAACAGAATGGATTGACCTATGTGTGGAATTGTTGGCGTTGCAAGCAGCGCACCTGTAAACCAATTGATCTATGACGCGTTGCTGCTGCTGCAGCACCGCGGTCAAGATGCTGCGGGCATCGTGACGCAAATGGACCGCAAGTTTTTCATGCACAAAGCCAAAGGAATGGTCAAGGATGTTTTTAGAACGCGCAACATGCGGTCCTTGCCTGGCAATTGCGGCTTGGGCCAAGTGCGCTATCCCACGGCCGGCAACGCCTTCAGCGAAGAAGAAGCGCAGCCCTTTTATGTGAATGCGCCTTTTGGTTTGGTGTTGGTGCACAACGGTAATCTCACCAATGCCCAGGCCTTGAAGGCGGAGCTATTTTCTGCCGATCATCGGCACATCAATACTGAGAGCGACTCCGAAGTCTTGCTCAATGTGTTGGCGCATGAACTCGAAAAAACCACACGGGGCTTGCCCCTCACGCCCGCCGATGTTTTCAAAGCCGTGGAGGGCGTTCACCGCCGAGTCAGAGGCTCATATGCCGTGATTGCCCTCATTGCAGGCCATGGTTTGTTGGCCTTTCGAGACCCCTATGGCATCCGGCCTTTGTGCATCGGCAAGGGCAAGGATGGCACTTACATGTTGGCCAGCGAGTCGGTGGCGCTTGAAGGGACATCCCACCAGTTTGACCGCAATGTGGCACCCGGCGAAGCCGTCTTCATCGACATGCAAACACAGTTGCACAGCCAGCAATGCGCGGCAGGTGCTTCACTGCAGCCCTGTATTTTTGAATATGTGTATCTGGCTCGACCCGACTCCACACTCGATGGCATTTCTGTTTACCAAGCGCGCCTGAACTTGGGTGAAAGCTTGGCCAAGCGCGTCATTTCTACAGTGCCGCCCAGCGACATTGATGTGGTCATTCCCATTCCAGAATCCAGCCGACCTTCGGCTGCACAATTGGCGCATTTGTTGGGATTGCCTTACCGCGAAGGCTTTGTCAAAAACCGTTATGTGGGCCGCACCTTCATCATGCCGGGTCAGGCCGTTCGCAAAAAATCAGTGCGCCAAAAACTCAATGTGATTGCCAGTGAGTTCAAGGGCCGCAATGTGTTGTTGGTCGACGACTCTATTGTGCGCGGCACCACCAGCCGTGAAATTGTTCAAATGGCCAGAGAAGCTGGCGCCAGAAAAGTTTACATGGCCAGTGCCGCGCCGCCGGTTCGTTATCCCAATGTTTACGGCATCGACATGCCCACCAAAGACGAGTTGGTGGCGCACAACCGCAGTGTCGATGAAGTCCGGCAAATCATTGGCTGCGATGCCCTGATTTACCAAGATGTCGAGGCCATGAAACATGCTGTGGCGCAAGCGATACTGCCTGGTTATCCCAAGGTTCAAGGTTTTGATGCCTCCTGTTTTGACGGTGTTTACATCACGGGCGATGTGTCGGCACAAGACATTGAGCGCTTGAACGAAAATCGACCTGCGCAACAAGACGAATCTGAGACGGATTCAGACCTTTCACGCTTGGCCTTGCCCAATGCCATTGAGTGAACAATTTGCAAAAATCAACATGAGCCAACACCCATTACCAGATAACTTGCACATCGACACCTTGGCGGTGCGCGCCGCCTCGGACCGCAGCCAGTATGGTGAAAACTCAGAGGCCATGTACCTCACCAGCGGCTATGTGCAACCCGATGCCGAAACCGCTGCACGCCGCTTTGCGGGCGAAGAAGAAGGCTACACCTACGCCCGTTTGGGCAACCCCACAGTGGCCAGCATGGAAATGCGATTGGCCGCATTGGAAGGTGCTGAGGCTTGTGTTGCCACCTCCTCAGGCATGTCTGCCATCTTGCTCATGTGCTTGGGTTTGCTCAAAAGTGGCGACCATGTGATTTGTTCACATTCCTTGTTTGGTGCCACCATCAAACTCATTGGCAGCGAGTTTGCCAAGTTTGGCGTGAGCACCAGTTTTGTGTCGCAAACCAATGTGGACGAATGGCGTGCCGCACTTCAGCCCAACACTCGTTTGTTGTTTGCAGAAACGCCCACCAACCCCCTGACCGAAGTGTGCGACATCAAGGCCTTGGCCGAAGTAGCGCATGCGGGCAATGCCCTCTTGGTTGTCGACAATTGCTTTGCGACGCCTGTTTTGCAACGCCCTCTTGAGATGGGCGCCGATTTGGTGGTTCACTCTGGCACCAAGTATTTGGATGGCCAAGGCCGCGTCATGGCGGGCGCTTTGTGCGGCAGCAAGGCCCTCATCGATGACGTGTTCGGCCCCGTCATGCGCAGTGCAGGCATGACGCTTTCCCCCTTCAATGCATGGGTGGTTTTAAAAGGCTTGGAAACGCTCAGCATCCGCATGAAAGCCCAATCTGCCCAAGCTTTGACACTGGCCCAATGGTTGGAGGCGCAAGCTCAAGTGGCGCGTGTTTATTATCCTGGCTTGAGCAGCCATCCGCAGCACGCATTGGCCATGGCGCAGCAGTCTGGCATGGGCGGCGCGGTGCTGTCATTTGAGGTTCAAGCCAATGCACCCGAGCAAGGCAGAGAGAATGCGTTCAAGTTGTTGAACGCCATGCGCACCGTGTCTTTGTGTACCAATTTGGGCGATACCAAAACCTTGGTGGCGCATCCCGCCAGCACTTCTCATGGGCGCCTGACGGAAGACCAGCGTCAGCGGGCCGGCATTCAACAAAGCCTTATCCGCGTGGCGGTAGGCCTCGAACACATGGACGACTTGAAAGCCGACTTTGTGCGTGGTTTTCAGGCGCTGTCCTAACTCAAAAAATTATTCATGTCTTCAATCGTTACGCCGGTTCGCACACGCTTTGCGCCTTCACCCACAGGCTTTATTCACCTTGGCAACATTCGCTCTGCTTTGTACCCATGGGCTTTTGCCAAAGCCCAAGGCGGCACTTTTATCTTGCGCATTGAGGACACCGATTTAGAGCGCTCCAACCAAGCCTCGGTCGATGTCATATTGGAAGGCATTTCTTGGCTGGGCATGAACCCCGACGAAGGACCGTACTATCAAATGCAGCGCATCGCACGCTACAAAGAAGTGCTGGCGCAAATGCAAGTCGACGGCTTGGTCTACCCTTGTTACATGAGCATCGAGGCTTTGGATGCCCTGCGCGACAAACAAATGGCAGCCAAGGAAAAGCCTCGCTACGACGGAACGTGGCGGCCCGAACCTGGCAAAACCTTGCCAGCCATTCCAGAGGGCGTCAAGCCTGTGCTGCGTTTTAAAAACCCACTGCAAGGCGTCGTGGCTTGGGACGACAAAGTGAAAGGCCGCATAGAAATTAGCAACCAAGAATTGGACGACTTGGTCATCGCTCGGCCTGACGGCACCCCCACCTACAATTTTTGTGTGGTGGTGGACGACATTGACATGCAGATTACCCACGTGATTCGCGGTGACGATCATGTCAACAACACGCCGCGTCAAATTAACATCTTCAAAGCCTTGGGCAAAGACGTGCCGGTGTACGCGCATTTGCCCACCGTGCTCAATGAGCAAGGCGAGAAGATGAGCAAACGCAATGGCGCCAAGCCTGTCACTCAGTATCGCGACGAAGGCTACTTGCCCGACGCCATGGTGAACTATTTGGCGCGCTTGGGTTGGAGCCATGGTGATGACGAAATTTTCAGTCGCCAACAATTTTTAGATTGGTTTGATCTCGATCACTTGGGTCGAAGTGCGGCGCAGTTTGACGATGCCAAATTGCGTTGGGTGAATGCTCAGCATTTAAAGGCCAGCGACGATGCCCAACTGGCTGTTTGGGTAGACCCTATTTTGAAGCAACGCAGTGTGGCCACCGATGACCGTTTAGCGGCCATTTGTGGCCTCTTCAAAGACCGCTGCGATACGCTGTGTGTGTTGGCAGATTGGGTCTCGGTGTTTTATGGCGAGGTGTTGCCCAAGGCCGATGAAAAAGCACAGCATGTGACCGATGCCGTTAAGCCCGCATTGGCCAGCTTGGTGGACAAACTTGGGTTGTGCGCATGGGACAAGGCGACCATTGCTGGCGTGCTTAAAGAAGTGTTGAGCGAACATGGTTTGAAAATGCCCCAACTGGCCATGCCTGTTCGTGTGTTGGTCATGGGGACTGCACAGACCCCATCGCTCGATGCGGTGCTGGCCTTGTGTGAGAGGCAAAAAGTTTTAGAGCGCTTGAAAAACGCTTGAAAATCTGTCTATAATCCATTTCTTGACACCAACGAGGGCTGCCTTCCAAGGCTTCACAAAGTTGACAAAGGGGGTATAGCTCAGCTGGGAGAGCGCTTGCATGGCATGCAAGAGGTCAGCGGTTCGATCCCGCTTACCTCCACCAAAGTGTCGAAAATATTTTGAAAATGATTGCGAAGCATTTCAAAATAGTCCAGGTTATGACCCTATCGTCTAGAGGCCTAGGACATCACCCTTTCACGGTGAGTACCGGGGTTCGAATCCCCGTAGGGTCGCCAAGTTTTGTTGCACTTGGTACTGTTGGCTAGTTCAGCAGTGCAAAAGCTTCAAGCTACCAGGAGTGGTAGTTCAGTTGGTTAGAATACCGGCCTGTCACGCCGGGGGTCGCGGGTTCGAGTCCCGTCCACTCCGCCAGTAAGTCAACAAAAATGCGCCTTCGGGCGCATTTTTTGTTTCTACCTACCAATCTACCCTCAATAAATGGGGTCAGATGAACATTAATTTGGTCAAGACCAAATTAATGTTCATCTGACCCCATTTATTCGAAGTGTTTTAGCTTGTTCAGCGATGGCTGACTTCTTTTCATCTGTCAGCCGGTTCAGATTTTTAAGTTGCATGAGCATGCGGGGGTTCTTGGCCAGACTGTTGTTGTGTTGGTTCAAATAATCCCAATACAAGGTGGTGAACGGGCAGGCATCATTGCCCGTGGCTTCTGCTGGATTGAACTTGCAAGCTTTGCAATGATTGCTCATCCGGTCAATGTATTTGCCACTGGCCACATAAGGTTTGCTGGCCATCAAGCCGCCATCGGCAAACTGGCTCATGCCCAAAGTGTTGGGCAGCTCGACCCATTCCACAGCATCCACATACACACTCAAATACCATTCATGGACCTCTTTGGGCGCAACACCCAACAACAAGGCATAAAGCCCCGTCACCATGAGGCGCTGAATGTGGTGTGCATAACCATGTGCCAGGGTTTGGTGCAGGGCATCGCGCAGGCACGCCATGTCTGTTTGACCTGTCCAATAAAACGCGGGCAGTGCGGCTTGTGCGTTTTGGGTATTGAGCTCGGCATACTGGGGCATGTTCGTCCAGTAGATGCCACGCACATATTCACGCCATCCCAAAATTTGCCTGACAAATCCTTCCACCGCTTCTAGCGGCGCATGGCCTTTGTCATAGGCCTCGGTGGCAGCTTGCAATACTTCTCGGGGGTTCAGAAGCTTGGTATTGAGCGCACTGGCCAAGTGCGAGTGATAGAGCCAAACCTCACCCTCCCACATGGCATCTTGGTAAAGGCCAAAGCTGGGGAGGCGGTGTTGTACAAATTCGTGCAGGGCTTGAAGCGCTTGTGTTCTTGTGACGGGCCAACCAAAGCTGCCTAGGGTTCCTGGGTGATTTGCAAATCGGATTTTGACCAATTCAATCACCTCTTGGGTCGTGGCGTCGGGTGCAAAGCGTGTGGGCGGTGGCAAGGCACTGGGCCCTTGTTTGCCAAAACTGCCTCGGTTTTCTGCATCAAAGTTCCACTGCCCGCCCACGGGATTCTTGCCATCCATCAAGATGCCGGTTTGCTGACGCAGCTCTCGGTAAAAATATTCCAAACGCAGTTGTTTGCGGCCTTCAGCGTGCTTGGCAAATTGGCGAACAGTGCTGAAAAAATGCGTGTCGTCTCGGATTTCCAAGGGCACATCATGGTGTTGGGCCACGGCGCGCAAACTTTGAAGCACACGCCAATCGCCGGGCGCGGTCATGATGAGTTTGATCGGACGTTGATGTTCAATGGTCTTGCCCAGCTCGCCTGCCAAGCTGCCGGTGTTGTCTGCTGCATCGAGCCTGCTGTAGAAAAGCTGCCATTTTTGTTGGCGCAGTTCGTCCGCAAAATGGCGCATGGCACTTAAGAAAAAGCTCGTGCGTTGCTTGGAAGAGGGTACATGCTTGGATTCTTCATCCACCTCGGCCATCCACACGGCATCTTGTTGGGGGTCGAAGTCTGTCAAGGCCGACGCATTGAGGTTCAGCTGGTCGCCTAAGACCAAAATGAGGTGGCGCAATGAGGTGCTCATGTGGGCTGTTTGATGTTTGATTTTTGTTGACGACAAGCGTCTGAGCAATAGAGCACCTGCTCCCAATTTTTGGCCCAAGATTTACGCCAAGTCATGTCGCGACCACAAGCTTTGCAGGGCTTGCTGGGGAGGCTTTGTTTGTTGCCCTTGAATGATTTAATTTGAGACAAGGTGCGCCTATCTATGCAGCATGTTGGAGAGTGGGCGGCAGCGGACTGCGCGCGAATGCATAGATAATAGTCACAAATTGATATTGCGTGATGTCCCTCAAATTTACCCAACTTCTTTCAAGCTTGTCTGAAGGCGACAAATCGGCCGTTGTTCAGATGGCATGGGAAGACAGAACAACTTTTGAAACCATTCAAGAGCGAACCGGTCTGTCTGAAGCCGATGTCATCAGGTTAATGCGCCATGAACTCACGCCCAGTTCTTTTAAGATGTGGCGCAAAAGAATGAAGGGCCGGGTGACCAAGCATCGTGCTTTGAGAAATCCTGACATGAAGTTTGACGACATTCAGATTGCAGACCATCGCAGAGCCAACTGTTAAGACGAGCAAGCACTTGACTTAGCGACAACCCCCAAAATGACTTCATGAAATGACACACCGCACACACAAGCTGATTCGATTGACAGGTGGCCTGGTCTGGAGCCTTTTGCTTTGCAATCTGGCCCATGCGGAAATTGACTTCAGCAAGGTGTGGGTCAACGGGGGTTTTTACTCGGCGCACTTTGATGACAACAAGGGTTTGCGCAATGCCAACCCCGGTGTGGGATTTGAAGCCACTTTGAACGACACCTGGAGTTTGACTGCGGGCCGCTTTATCAACAGTGACAACGCGCATTCAAATTATGTGGGGTCTTATTACCAGCCTTGGCGCGTGGGTAACATCAAATGGGGTGTGGTGGGCGGCATGTTCAATGGCTACCCCAAGGCCTTTGAGGGCGGCTGGTTTCCTGCGGTGCTGCCTGTGGTGAGCATGGAAGCCGAGCACTGGGGCATGAATGTGATGCTGGTGCCACCCCTTAAAGACCGGCTGTATGGCGCTGTGAGTTTTCAGTTGAAGTATCGGTTTGACAAATAAACAGGGCTGGGCACCTTAAACCCATGCCTGTGGCCGCATGAGGCCCAATAAATAGCCCTGAAGCCAGCCCAAATCGACGGGCTTGGCCATGAATTGAGAGCCCTCTGGGGCGCCGCCACGCAGCTGGAGGTCTTCATTGGACAGCGCAGACACCGTGATGAACTGCAGCTGCTCATAGCCTTCTTTTTGTTGCAATTGTTGCACCAACTGCCATCCATCGACCTCGGGCATGAGCAGGTCGAGGATGATGACGTGGGGCTTGAAGGTGGGCATAGTGAGCAGGGCTTGAATGCCTGAAGCCATGGCGCAACAATCTACCCGGTGGTGGGCTTGCAGGCAAGCGTCTTGAAGGAGGTGCCTGAACACGGGGTCGTCGTCGACCACCATGACTTTGAGGCGATCGGCCATGAGGCGTTGCACGGCGGGTAGCTTTTGTTGTTGGGCTTGATATTGGTAAATGGACTCTAGAGAGATGCGGCGATGGCCGCCTTGGGTGAGCCATGCGTGAAGGATGTTGTGGTCGACCAAATTTTGGACGGTGCCCACAGACAGCTTTAAAAGTTCAGCGGCTTTGCTGGTGCCGCAGCAGGCGGGGGTAGGCAGTGGGGTCATGATTGCCTTGTGAGAGGGTAGGGAGAAAGTATCAATTTACCTTTAAAGCGCTAAGGTGGCAGTTGCAAATGCTTGCAATGCGGGTCTACCACCTAGGGACTATCGGGATGTTCCGCTAGCGCATTCCCCTCTAGGATTCAGGGTGTTTGAAGTTGATGCTCAAAGAAAATGCTTCATTGAGTCAGCTTCCAAGCCTTTGTTTGATTTGCTTGGAGACCCTCCTCATGCCAGTTCATCACGCTGTTTGGCCCAAGAGATTGCCGCACGCATTGAGCGTACCGCAGACCTCGCTGTGGACCAATTTGGAAATCAGTGCGCTGCGCTTTCCAGACAAGCTGGCCCTGGTGTTCATGGGCCAAACGTGGACCTATGCCCAGCTTCTCAAGTCGGCTGAGCGCATCGCCTCCTCGCTTCAGCACCTGGGCGTGCAAAAAGGCGATCGCGTGGTCCTGAACATGCAAAACTGTCCTCAACTGGTGATCACGCACTTTGCCATTTTGCGGCTGGATGCCGTGGTGGTGCCCGTTAACCCCATGAACCGCACAGAGGAGTTAAAGCATTACATTCTGGACCCTGACACTCAGTTGGCCATCACCACATCAGACTTGGCCGCTGAGTTGGCGGCAGCCAGCAACGCCTTGGCACCAGAGCAGCGTTTGAAGCATTTGCTGGTCACCCATTTCACGGATGTGTTTGATGCCGATGGCACAGGGTCGCAAGAAATGCCAGAGTCCTGGCGCGCTTGGATGTTGGCCCGCCCCGAATTACCAGCCCTCAAAGGCGGGCAGGTTCATGCGTGGTCTGAGGTGAAGCTGGCCAGCCATGCATTGCCCCAAGTCACAGCCGCCCCCGACGATTTGGCTGTGTTGCCTTACACCAGTGGCACCACCGGTTTGCCCAAAGGATGCATGCACACGCATGGCTCCGTGATGCACAACGCGTTGGCCAGTGGCTTGTGGTCCAACGGCACAGCCGACAACATCTGCCTGTGTGTGGTGCCCATGTTTCACATCACTGGCATGGTCAGTGTGATGCATGCTTCATTGATGTTGGGCGCCACCTTGGTGCTCATGCCGCGCTGGGATCGTGAGCTGGCGGGCCGCCTTATTTCCAAATGGAGAATCACCCATTGGACCAACATTCCCACCATGGTGATTGATTTGTTGGGCAGCCCTCATTTGGCGCAATTTGATTTGAGCAGCTTGCAAAACATAGGTGGTGGCGGTGCTGCCATGCCCGAGGCCGTAGCGCAGCGTTTACTGGACCAATTTAATTTGAAATACATCGAAGGTTATGGGCTGACAGAAACAGCTGCACCTTCGCATACAAACCCGCCCGATGCGCCTAAAAAACAATGCCTGGGCATTCCCTTCATGAGTGTAGATTCGCGGGTGGTTGATCCCGAAACTTTGGCCGAATTGCCACAAGGCGAGTCTGGCGAGATTGTGATTTCAGGGCCGCAGGTTTTCAAAGGTTATTGGAAGCGGCCTGAAGCCACGGCCAGCGCCTTTTTTGAACGTGATGGCAAACTGTTTTTTCGCTCGGGCGACATGGGTCGAATCGACGAGGAGGGCTACTTTTTCATGACCGACCGCCTCAAGCGCATGATCAATGCCAGTGGCTTCAAGGTCTGGCCTGCCGAGGTGGAGGCCTTGATGTTCAAGCATCCGGCCATACAGGAGGCCTGCATCATTGCCACCAAGGACGAATATCGGGGCGAGTCGGTCAAGGCCGTGGTGGTGTTGCGAGATACCTTCAAGGGCCAAGTGAGCGAACAAGACATCATCGATTGGTGCAGGCAGACCATGGCGGTCTACAAAGTGCCTAGGGTGGTGGCATTCGCAGACGCTCTTCCCAAAAGCGGCAGCGGTAAGGTGATGTGGCGGGCCTTGCAAGAAGCAGAGGTGGCCAAGACCTGAAGGGGGGACGTTCCTTTTTTTGTTAAGCTCTGGGCCTATGAAATTGCGATTGTCCGTTCTCGATCAAACTGTGGCCATGGCGGGCCGAGCGCAAGACGAATCTATTCGCCAAACCGTGGCCTTGGCCCAGTTGGCTGAAGAATATGGTTATGCCCGATTTTGGGTGAGCGAACACCATGCACATCCCAGCATTGTGGGCACCGCCCCCGAAATACTGATGGCGGCCATCGCCACCCAAACCAAGACCATCCGAATTGGCAGTGCAGGCGTCATGCTGCCCCACTATGCCCCCTTGAAAGTGGCCGAGCAGTTCAGGGTGCTCGATGCCTTGGCACCGGGCCGCATTGATTTGGGTGTGGGCCGCGCCCCCGGCAGCGATGGCAAAACAGCGCAGTTGCTCAACCCAGACCGCTACGCCAGTGAAAATTTTCCACAGCAAGTGATGGAACTTCAGGCTTGGGTCAAGGGTCAGCCTTTGCCTGTGGGGCACCCTGGTCATGGCGTGTTTGCTTATCCGCAATCGGCCACATCGCCCGATGTTTGGATGCTGGGCAGTTCAGACTATGGCGCCCAATTGGCCGCACATTTGGGTTTGCCTTATGCATTTGCTTGGTTCATTACCGATGGTCAAGGCGCGCCCCAAGCGCTTCAAATTTACCGTCAATCTTTCAAACCCAGTGCCAGTTTAAGCAAGCCACACGCCACTTTGTGTGTGTGGGCCTTGGCTGCTGACACCGACGAAGAAGCTTTGCATTTGTTCAAAAGCCGAGCCCGCTGGCGCATGGACCGAAACATCGGCCGCATTGGCCCCATGCTGCCCCCCGAGCTGGCAGATCGAGACTATTCAGACGCCGAGCAATTGGCACTCCAAAGCATGAAAGACAATGCCTTGGTTGGCAGTGCCAAAACAGTGGCTCAAAAGCTCAGAAATTTGGCGGCCCAGTTTGAGTTAGATGAATTGGTCATCATCACCTGGACATATGACCCCAAGGCACAGTCGCATTCTTATGAATTGCTGGCCAAAGAATTTAATTGAAACCCCTGATATTTTTTTGGAGCACATGAATGTTTGAAACCGCAATTGCAGGCAGCCTGCCCAAACCCGCATGGTTGGCTGAGACCAACAAACTCTGGCCCAAATGGATGGCCGAGGGCGACAGCCTGAAGCAAGCCAAGGCCGATGCCACGCTGCTTTGGATCAAAACACAAGAAGATGCTGGCCTTGATGTGGTGGGCGATGGCGAGCAGTCACGCCAACACTTTGTGCATGGCTTCTTGGAGCAAGTGGAAGGCATCGACTTTGAAAACAAAGTGACCATGGGCATTCGCAACAATCGCTACGACGCGCAAGTACCGCAAGTCGTTGCACCCCTGCGTTTAAAAGGCCGTGTGCATGCGTTTGAAGCGCAACTGGCGCGCGCCCACACCAAGAAGAAACTGAAGTTCACTTTGCCTGGCCCCATGACCATTGTCGACACCGTGGCCGATCGTTTTTATGGCGACAAAGTCAAAATGGCCATGGCCTTTGCCGAGCTCTTGAACCAAGAAGCTTTGGCCTTGCAAGCCGATGGCGTGGACATTGTTCAGTTTGACGAACCCGCCTTCAATGTGTACATGGAGGAGGCCGCCGATTGGGGCGTGAAAGCCTTGGAGCGCGCAGCGCAGGGCCTTACCTGCACCACCGCCGTACACATTTGCTATGGCTATGGCATTCAAGCCAACATCGATTGGAAAAACTCCTTGGGCCACGAGTGGCGCCAATACGAAAAGGTGTTTCCAGCCTTGGCCAAGAGCAGCATTCAGCAAGTGAGCTTAGAGTGCTTTCACTCGCATGTGCCCATGGACCTGATGGCTTTGCTGGAAGGCAAAGACGTGATGGTGGGTGTGATTGATGTGGCCAGCGAGGTCATTGAAACCCCGGAAGAAGTGGCAGACACCATTGGCCGTGCGCTTCAGTTTGTGCCCAAGGCACGCATCATTCCTTGTACCAATTGCGGTCTGGCACCCATGAGCCGCGAAGTGGCGGAAAAGAAATTACAGGCCTTGGCAGAAGGCGCACGCATTGCGCGTGAGCGTTATCGCTGAATCAGATGTTTCTTGTAGAAAAAAAGGCCATCTTGAGATGGCCTTTTTTTGGGTTCATCGCTTTGAATTTACATGCGCTCGAAAATAGCCGCAATGCCTTGACCCCCGCCAATGCACATGGTGACCAACGCGTAGCGGCCTTGAATGCGTTGCAGTTCGTACAAAGCTTTGACAGTGATCAATGCACCTGTGGCGCCAATGGGGTGGCCCAATGAAATGCCCGACCCGTTGGGGTTGACCTTGGCAGGATCGAGGCCCAGGTCGCGTGTCACGGCACATGCTTGCGCTGCAAAGGCTTCATTGGCCTCAATCACGTCCAGATCGTTGACCGTGAGGCCGGCTTTTTTGAGGGCCAATTGGGAGGCTGGAACAGGACCAATGCCCATGTATTTGGGGTCGACGCCGGCGTGGGCATAAGCCACCAAGCGGGCCATGGGTTGGAGGCCGCGCGCTTTGGCCGCACCCGCTTCCATGAGCACCACGGCGGCTGCGGCATCGTTAATGCCGGAGGCATTGCCAGCAGTCACGGTGCCATTTTCTTTTAAGAACACAGGCTTGAGTTTGGCCAATTCTTCTGCGCTGCAGCCTGGGCGGAAATGCTCGTCTGTGTCGTAGGCCACATCGCCTTTTCTTGATTTGAGCATGACGGGCACGATTTGGTCTTTGAAATAACCGGCTTGGGTGGCCCGCTCTGCACGGTTGTGGCTTTCAAGGGCCAGTTGGTCTTGCTGTTCGCGGGAAATGCCCCACTTGGCGGCAATGTTTTCGGCAGTCACGCCCATGTGAATGGTGTGGAAGGGATCGTGCAAAACGCCCACCATCATGTCGACCATTTTGGTGTCGCCCATGCGCGCACCAAAGCGTGTGCTGAGGCTGGCATAAGGCGCACGGCTCATGTTTTCTGCGCCGCCGCCAATGGCGATGTCGGTATCGCCCAGCAAAATCGATTGGCTGGCCGACAAAATGGCTTGCAGGCCTGAGCCGCACAAACGGTTCACGTTGAATGCAGGCGTTCCCTCTGCACAGCCGCCGTTGATGGCCGCCACACGCGACAAATACATGTCTTTGGGCTCGGTGTTGACCACATGGCCAAACACCACATGACCCACATCCTTGCCATCGGTTTGGGCGCGCTTGAGTGCTTCTCGCACCACTTGAGCCCCCAACTCTGTGGGTGGGATGTCTTTCAGGCTTCCACCAAATGTACCAATGGCGGTGCGCACACCGCTGACAACCACGACTTCACGACTCATTGCAAACTCCTTGAATTAAAAACAGGTGAACTGAACCAGTTTAACCCTCGAGTGCACCCGATCCAAGCGTCAACTGTCGTGTACTAGACATCCCGAACGTCACTCACGGGGTTGTTGCCAAAGTCGGGGCGCGCCAAATAGTGAAGGATACGTTGGGCGGCATCGGCAGGCGAGGTCAGTTGGCCGGTGGCTTTGAGTTGTTGAAAGCCATTTTGATCGGGAAAGTTTTCTGCAGGCGCACCGCGCAATTGCACTTGCATGTCGGTGTCAATCACACCCGGGGCCAAAGAGGTGACCTTTGCGCCATAGGGCTTGAGGGCTTCGTCCAAGGCCAGGCAACGGGTGAAATGGTCCATGCCTGCTTTGGCGGCGCAATAGCCTGCTTGGGAGGCCATGGCTCGGCGGCCCAGGCCCGATGAAATGTTGACCACTTTGCGTGGCATGGGCCAATGCTCAGTGGCCCCTAAAAAAGCTGCACACAGCAGCATTGGGGCTTCCAAGCCCACACGCAAAGCCATGGCCAAGTTGTGGGGGTCGGCCTGACTCAAAGGTGCAATGGTGGGAATGACGCCCGCGTTGTTGATGAGGGTGGCACTCACAAAATGTTCTGGACCCTGCAACGCAAGCCATGCCTTGAGCGCGGCGCTGGCAATGGTGCCCTCAGCCAAATCGTACGACCACTGTTCAAGCTGAGCGCCAGTTTGTTGCGCCTTTGCCGTCAGTGCAGCCTGAGTCTTGCGTGAAATGCAAATGAGAGTGTGACCCTTTTGCAAGAGCTGCTCTGCAAGGGCCAGGCCCATGCCGCGTGAGCCGCCCGTGAGGATGTAGAGATGCTGTGACATGCGTGATTTTCTTTCCATTAAAAAGGAACATGACTTTCAAAAGCCATCCATTCTGCCGTGACAGGATGCTTGAATTGCAAGTTGCGGGCATGCAAACACAAGCGCGCAGATTGGGCTTGAACGTCTGGCGTGGCATACAAAGTGTCGCCCAAAATCGGGTGACCCATGGCCATCATGTGGAGACGCAGCTGGTGCGTGCGGCCCGTGATGGGAACCAGTTCCACTCGCGCCGCGTTGGCTTGCAGGACGCCTTTTTTGAGGCGCCATTGGGTGTGGCTTTGCTTGCCGTGTTCCCAATCTATTTTGCTCTTGGGCCGATTTGGCCAATCAATCAGCAAAGGTATTTCAATGCGCTGCCATTCATCGGCGTCTGGGGCTTTCACAACACCCGCCACAAGCGCCTCATACATTTTGTGAACTTGCCTGTCTGCAAAGGCCTGACTTAAGAGTCGCTGGACATCCGGCCCCCTGGCCACCACCATCAAGCCGGAGGTGGCCATGTCCAGCCGGTGAACGGTGAGCGCATCGGGCCATTGATGTTGTGCTCTGGCAATGAGGCAATCTTGTTTGTTCTCGCCCCGGCCCGGCACACTCAACAAGCCCGAAGGCTTGTTCAGAACAATCACATGCGCATCGACAAAGACCGCTTCCAGTTCTGACATGGCTTACTGGTTCTGCAGCGCGCGAATGCGATTGACTTGCAAGGGCGTGACCTCAGAAGCTTGGTGACCCCACTGCGTTCGAATGTGTGTCAGGACCGCGGCAATGTCTTTGTCATCCAGCGTCAGAATAAAGGGTGGCATGCCAAAAGGACGCGGATGGCTGGCGGTGGCTGCCGGGTAGCCACCATACAAAACAAGCTGAACCAAATTGGTGGGGTCTTTCAAAAGCACAGCCCGATTTTGTGCAAGTGACGGATAGGCGCCAGCGATGCCTTCACCCTGCTGTTGATGGCACTGCTCGCAATGTTGTTCGTACAGTTTGGCGCCCAAGCTGATCATTTTGGGAGATGGTTTGGCCAGAGGCGATAGCGCAAGGGCTGCCGACGCCTTAGGCTCTGCTTGTTGCCGCTGCATGCTCAAGTCTTTGAGATAGACGGCGACGGCCAGGCGGTCGGCATCGGGCCAATGCTGGGTGCTGTTTTGCACCACTTCGGCCATGGGACCACTGGCCACAGCTTGCTCGTTTTGACCAGATTTTAAAAAGCGTGCAATCTCATGGGGACTTTGTGTGGCCAAGCCTGTTTGTGAAAGGCTGGTGAGCGAGGGCGCATACCAGTTGAGTACCGGCATGAGGCCGCCTGAAAAATCATTCACCGCCGCCAATGCGCCCCACGTATTTCGAGGGCCATGGCATGCAGCGCAATGGCCCAAGCCTTGCGCCAGGTAAGCGCCGCGATTCCATTCTGCGCTTTGATGGGGCTCTGACGCAAAGGTACCGGGTGTGAAAAATAAACTGCGCCATACCGCAATGGCCACCGGAGTGCCGTAGGGCCAATCCAGTGTGTCAGAGGGTTTGGGAATGGCTTGTGAGTTGGCAGCCGGGGGGAGTGTTTTCAAAGCAGCAAAGAGGGCGTCGCTGTCGTCGCGCGTGATCAAGGTGGTGTGCTGATAGGGAAACACGGGTGTGAGCAGGCGGCCATCTTTGGATTTGCCATAGTGAAGCGCGCGCCAAAAATCATTGGCGTTCCACAAGCCCAAACCGTCTTGAATCTGGGGTGTGATGTTGCTGCTGTAAACCTTGCCAAAAGGTGTTTCAAATGCTCGCCCACCCGCACCCGCTGGACCACCCCGTTGGGTGTGACACGCCATGCAATTGCCCAGTTGCAACAGTTGCTGACCTTTTGCGACCATGGCTGTGTCATGCGGCATTGGGCTTTGTGCTTGAGGGAATGACGCAAAGGCATCTTGGTGGTTGTCTACCCATACCGCCGTGCCCAGCAAGCCCGCTAAGGCAAGCCAGAGGACGAGCATCGAACGCCAAAAATAGGCAGGAAACATCATGGCTGGGCCTTGGACAGTTCGGGGGCGCTGCCACAACGCCAAGGTGCTTTGAGCGGCTCTGAAATTTTGGGCGCTGGTGATGAATTCAGAGGCATGTTTTGCGTTGACAACCAAGTTGCCACGGCCACCAGATCTTCCGACGTCAATTGTTGAACGATGTGACGCATGCAGTCTGGCGCTGTGGCCTTGCGTTGCTGCGTTTGCCAAGCGCCCAGTTGGGCATTCAGGTAGTCAAGCGGTAAACCCAATAGCCCAGGCACATGCGGTTGAATACCTGTCAGTTGCTGTCCATGGCAGGTATTGCAGGCAGGAATGCCCAGCTTGCTGTTGCCTTCTAGGGCCCATTGTTTGCCGAGCTTCAAGATGCCATCGGAGACACGCTGCAAAGGCTGAGCTGCGGCTGGATAGGGTAATTTGAGCTGCGAAAAGTGCTCCGCGATTTCTTGCAAATAGACGTCGGACAATGGGTCGACCAAGCGCGTCATGAGGTTGTAGTGGCGCCGACCTTCTTGAAAATTTTTAAGCTGGTTGAACAAATAGCCTGCGGGCTTACCGGCCAGTCGGGGGTAGTAGCCATCGGGCCCAGCTCGGCCTTGTTGGCCGTGGCAGGCCGAACAAGCCCTTGTTCTTTCTGCCATGTCGTCTTTGAATGCTTGGCCTTGCGCCTGAACCGCGGGCGTGGCCAACAAGCCCATGCCAAGCAATACCTTCCATGCTGTCATGAGAATGAAGACAAGAGTTCGGGGGAGTGGCCGATGGCGTTCAAAAAACATACGGAAATTTAATCAGAAAAGCTTCAATCAGGATCCGAGTGGATCAGAAATTCCCTTGTTTCTCAGTTCAGGCGACAATCTAGGGTTTTGTGACTCTACCATTGACCCTTATGTCCGATTTTGAAGTTCGATTTGCCACCAAGAAAGAAGCCGCTGATGTGGCGCAATTGCACCTGATTGCCAGCCGCGCAGCTTACGCAGGCCAGGTCCCGGAAGCGCATTGGGATGCCACGCCCATGTCCAAGCGCGTGTCGTATTGGAAAGAAGCCATCGAATATGGTGAGCCTCAAGTAATGGTGGCCCTAGAGGCTGGCCGAATTGTGGGCTTTGTGGGCTTCGATCGCTCGAGAGATCCCAAGTCAAAAAACACCATGGGCGAAATTTGGACGATCTTTGCAGATCCAGACCGGCTGGGCGAAGGCGTGGGTTTGGCTTTGTGGGACGCAGCTCGGGAAGGCTTGCTAGAAGAAGGCTGCACCGACGTGAGCATTTGGGTGCCCTTGCTGAATGAACGCACAGTGCGCTTTCATGAGTTGGCTGGCTTTAAGCGCGAAATGAACACGGCGCGCACCGTGCCCATTGGCGAAGTCAAAGTGGAAGAGGTTCGCATGAAACGCGCCTTGGCTTAACTGAAAGTTGCATGAAAATATTGCTGGCCCCTATGGAAGGGCTGTTGGACCACAGCCTGCGCGACACGCTCACCCGTGTGGGCGGTATTGATTTGTGCGTGTCCGAATTTATTCGAGTGACCGATGCCGCACTGCCCAAGCGGGCCTTTTATCGGGTGGTTCCTGAACTGCTCAATCACAGTCAAACATTTGCCGGGGTGCCAGTTCGAACCCAGCTGTTGGGCTCAGACCCGCATGTGTTGGCCGAAAATGCGGCGCGCTTGGCCAAATTGAACCCGGCCGGAATTGATTTGAATTTTGGTTGTCCCGCCAAAACAGTAAACCGCCATCGTGGTGGTGCCGTGTTGCTGGATGAACCAGAATTGATTGGCCAAATTGTGTCGGCTGTTCGTCGTGCGGTACCGGCCCATGTGCCTGTATCGGCCAAAATGCGTTTGGGTTTTAACGATGACCTGCGCGCCGAGGATTGCGCGCAGGCCATTGAAGCTGCTGGTGCCGATCAGTTGGTGGTGCATGCCCGCACCAAAGCGCACGGTTACAGGCCGCCCGCCTACTGGGACCGAATTGCCGATCTGCGCCAATGTGTGAAGCTGCCCATGGTGGCCAACGGTGAAATTTGGACGGTGGCCGATGCGATCCGTTGTCGCGAAGTCACAGGATGTGATGACATCATGATTGGCCGTGGCATGGTGAACAACCCTGGCTTGGCGCTTGAAATTAAATTTCATGACGCGCAGGCACAAGGCCTGTCGCTGGCAGGCATGCCACAGAAATTTTCTTGGTCACAATTGTGGCCCTTGCTCAGTGTTTTTTGGCAACGCATGAGTTTGCATGTGGCACCGCGCCATCGTGCAGGGCGTCTCAAACAATGGCTGAATTATTTGCGCCGTCATTACCCAGAAGCACAGCAAGCTTTTGATGCCTTGCGCAGGGTTCATGATCCGCTGGTGTTGGCGCAGTGGTTGCAGCAAGCCTTGCCCCAAAACATGGTGCCCGGTGTGCCTAGCTTGCAGCCTTCAACTGCAACGCAACCTCAGCTTGAAGTGTTTGCAGCTTAGTCAAAAGTTGCATGCTCATTTGCAGCGCATGTGAAGCAAGTTCTGCTGTGGTGGTTTGGTGGCATAGCTTTTCTGTGCGCGAAATGTCTACCAGCAGCGCCTCTTGGCAAAACACAGGTGCAAACCCTTTGAGCTGATGCCATTTGGTTTGAAGCAGCACAAAGTCTTGGGCTTGAATAGCCCGATCAATTTGAAGAGTGTCCGCTGCGAGCGTGTCTTGAAGCGTGGCCAACAGTTGATGCACGCTTTGGATGTTGCCCAAATAGTCCACCGCTTTGTCCATGGACAAATAAGATGGCGCCATCATGGCTGCTCGTGAAGCAGGGCTGCCAGCCCGCCTTCGGGTTCAAAGCGTTTGTTTCTAAAATGCAATCGGGAAGGGCAGGGCAAGGCTTTTTCAGAAATGCTGTGACGAGGATCGCCTGGGTAGCAAATCACCCGCATGCCGTCTTGGTCAAAGGGCTCCGGTTGAATCACTGGGGGGCGCCTAGAGGCCGCATCGTCCAGAGCGTGTGCGACGTTCGCATACAAACTTAAATGCGACAAGCTCATGATTTGAGGCGGTGCCAACAAAATTTCGCCCGCCCAATATCGCAACAAGGCATTGCGTGGGGTGGTCCACAAACTTTCGGTGGTCTCATGGTTGTCGTGCACCGCAATTTGTGCAGACGGTGCGCGCGCCAAAAAGAAGCGTGTATCAAATCGCTTGCTCATCAGGGAAGGCATGCGCGGAGAAATCCAGCGAGACCATGGCCGCAGGTCAGCGCAGGCGAGTTGCAAGCCGCACTCTTCTTGGGCTTCACGCAAGACAGCAACAAACAGACTGGCCGCATGCGCAGGCTCAAGCTCGGGTTCTCCCAGTTGTGCGTGCAATTGGTGAAGGTCTTGACCTAAACCTTGCAGCGCCTCTGGTGCGGCGTCTGCTTCATCCCGCTTCCCCCCTGGAAACACAAAAGCCCCACCCAGATCTTTGGAGTCTATGTGCCGCTTCAGCATTAAAACTTCGATACCAGCATCTGCCTCTCGCAAAATCAACACCGTGGCTGCATCGCGCGGTGGTGTGTCTACGATGTCTGATCTGATGTCGATGCTGTGGGCGGTCATGCTTGTCCGTTAAGAATCAAATGTTGGCGCCAAGATGCAAGACGACCGGCGTGTGATCGCTGGGACGCTCGTTTTGACGTGGCAGTTTGTCAATCACACACGCCAGGGCTTGCTGCTTGAGGGTGTCGCTGATGAGAATGTGATCAATGCGCATGCCCCGATTTCGCTTGAAACCAAAGTCACGGTAGTCCCACCAGCTGAAACTTTTCTCGGGCTGATCAAACAATCGGAAGCTGTCATGCAAACCCAAGTTGATCAGCGCATGAAGGTGCGCGCGTTCTTCGGAGGTGCAATGGATGGTGCCCTCCAAGCCCACGGGGTCCCAGACATCAAGTTGATCAAATGTAATGTTGTAGTCGCCCATGAGGACCAACTTGGGATGGATTTTCATTTCTTGCGCAACCCATGCATGCAGCGCTTCTAGCCAGCGCATTTTGTACACAAACTTGTCGCTATCGGGGGCTTGGCCGTTGGGAAAATAGGCGCCAATGACGCGCACATCTGCATAGGTGGCCGTGATGACGCGCGCCATGTCGTCTTCAAAGCCAGGAATGTTTTTGAGGACCTGAGTGGCTTCTGTGCGTGAAATGAGTGCCACGCCGTTGTAGGTTTTTTGGCCAAACCATTGGGCGTGGTAACCCGCCTCTTGAAATGCCGCGTGCGGAAACTTATCGTCCGTCATTTTCAATTCTTGCAAGGCCAAGACATCGATGGCGTGGGCTTCACCCAATGCCTCTTGTGCCTTTAACCAATCGATCACCTGAGGTAATCTGACGGTGAGTGAATTGACGTTCCAGGTGGCCAGTTTCATGTCAGTCTTTTCTTAATGGGCGCATTGGTACGTGACAAAACTGAAACGCAAACCCGACGCAGCAGTGTGAGACTCTCGAGATGTTTCTTGCCAACCATCATGCAGCAATGGGGCGTAGGCATCGCCATCAAAATTGGCATCGATTTCCGTCACCACAGCTTCTTCGGCGATCGGTTGGGCCTGTGCATAAATATCGGCGCCTCCCATGACCCAAAGGTCTTTGCCCTCGGGGCAATGGGCCAGTGCCATGCTGAGGGCTTCTTCCAAAGAGTGCGCCACCATGGCACCTTCAGAGCGCCAATGGGGTTGACGAGTAATGACCAAATTGACGCGGCCTGGCAAGGGTCTGAATTTGGCAGGAATGGACTCCCAAGTTTTGCGGCCCATCAAGACAGGGCATCCCAGCGTGGTCTTTTTAAAATGCGCCAAGTCTTCTGGCAAATGCCATGGCATTTGGTTGTTCAAACCAATGACGCCATTGGCGGCGCGCGCATAGATGAGTTTGATTTTCATTAGACGGCTACGGGCGCCTTGATGGCCGCATGGCACTGGTAATCCAGCACCTCAAAATCTTCAAACTCATAGTCAAAAATGGAAGCCGGCTTGCGTTTGATGTGAAGCGTGGGGTAGGGCATGGGCGCACGACTGAGTTGAAGCGCCACTTGTTCGTGGTGGTTGCTGTAAATGTGGCAATCGCCACCGGTCCAAATAAAATCGCCCACCTCCAAATCACATTGCTGTGCCACCATGTGCGTGAGCAAGGCATAGCTTGCGATGTTGAAAGGCACCCCCAAGAAAATGTCGGCACTGCGTTGGTACAACTGGCAGCTGAGCTTGCCTTTGCCACCCACCACTTGGGGCGGCGCCACATAAAACTGGAAGAAGGCATGGCAAGGCATGAGCGCCATTTTGGACAGCTCGGCCACATTCCATGCACTCACAATGATGCGGCGTGAATCGGGGTTGGTTTGAAGGGTGCGAATGACATCGGCAATTTGATCGATGTGGCCACCATCTGGCGTGGGCCAGCTGCGCCACTGAACACCATAGACCGGTCCAAGGTCGCCATCTTCCCGGGCCCATTCGTCCCAAATGGTGACACCACGTTCACGTAACCAATTGTTGTTGCTGGAGCCTGTGAGAAACCACAAGAGTTCTTGAATGATGGAGCGAAGATGGACTTTTTTGGTGGTGACCAGTGGAAAGCCTTCGTTCAAATCGAAGCGCATTTGATGGCCAAAGACACTGGTGGTGCCCGTGCCAGTGCGGTCGGCTTTGAACACACCGTGCTCGTTCACATGGCGCATGAAATCTTCGTATTGCGAGCGAATTGGGCGTGTGGTCATGGGGCAAAGAAAAGTTGAAGGGGGTAAGCACCGGGCCTGAAGTTTTAAATTTTAATCACTCTGCCGGGGTTCATGATATTTTGCGGGTCGAGTGCTTGTTTGATGGCCCGCATCATGTTCATGGCCGTGGGGTCTTTGTAATGCGCCAGTTTGTCGGCCTTCAGGCTGCCCACACCATGTTCGGCGCTGATGGAGCCCTTGAAAGACAACACCTGATCAAACACCCAGCCATTGACTTCCTCTTCATGCTCGCGCAAAAAAGCGGGGCCATCGGTGCCGGCGGGTGCTTGCACGTTGTAGTGCAAATTGCCATCGCCCAAATGGCCAAAATTGACCAGTCGAATGCCTGGAATTTTGGCTTCCAGCAAGGCATCGGTCTCGGCCACAAATTGTGGAATGAGTGACACCGGCACACTGATATCGTGTTTGATGTTCAGGCCTTCATCGGCTTGGGCCAAAGGAATTGTTTCTCGGATCTGCCACAAACCTTGCGCTTGAGCCAAGCTCTCGGCCACCACTGCATCTGTGATCCAGCCTTGTTCCATGGCGCTTTCCATCAGGCTCTCAAAGCCAGTGCGCGCATGGGCTTCCGATTCGTGGTCTGAGTTTTCCAGCAAGACGCACCAAGGTGAATCTTGGTACAAGGGCACACGAAGCTGTGGGTGATGCTTGGCCACCAAGCTCAATGCAAATTGGCCCATCACTTCAAAGCCAGTCAGACCGGCACCCAAGTGCTTGTGGGCCAAGCCCAACAAGGACACCGCAGCTTCCATACTGGGCAAAGCAGCCCATGCCGTGAGTTGGGCTGCGGGTTTGGGATAGAGCTTCATGCAAGCGGCCGTGATGATGCCCAATGTGCCCTCACTGCCAATCAGGAGGTTCCGCAAATCGTAACCGGTGTTGTCTTTGCGAAGACCCGATAGCCCATGCCAAATGTCTCCTTTGGCGGTGACCACTTCTAAGCCTAAGCAAAGTTCACGGGTGTTGCCAAATCGGACAACTTGTGTGCCGCCCGCATTGGTGGCCAAGTTGCCACCCAACGTGCAACTGCCCTCGGCGGCCAAGCTCAAAGGAAAAAGATAGCCGGCTTGGTCAACGTGTTCTTGGACGTTTTGCAAGATGCAGCCAGCTTCTGCAATCACGGTGAGGTTGTCTGGGTCTAGCGATCTGATGTGGTTCATGCGTTGCAAGCTGAGCACCACTTGTTGCCCAGAAGCATCGGGCACGGAGCCCACCACCAAGCCCGTGTTACCACCTTGGGGCACGATGCTGGTAAAGGTGTTGGCACAGGCCTTGACCACGGCGGCCACTTCTTGCACATTGGCAGGCCTCACCACAGCCAGCGCGCGGCCCTTGAAACGCTTGCGCCAGTCTTGTTCCCAGGCACTTAAATCGGTGGCGGGGTCATCATGGGTCAGCACATGCGCATCGCCACAAATACGCCGCAATGAATCTAACAAAGCGCTCATGTCGCCCTTGCTTCAGCCGATGGGGCCTCTTCCGGGCTGGCGTCTTTGGCCATTTGAAAGCGCCAACGCACATGCAGTGCGCAAGCGGCAAACAGCATGAGGCACAAAGCAACTTCGCCCATGGCCAAGCCCGCTGACCAGCCTTTGTCGCCCCACGCGCGCACCACGCCCTCGGTAAAATAAAGCCAAATCATAAGGCTGACCCAACGGTAGGTGTACATGCGGTTTTTGAGCAGACCCGCCAAGGGCCAGCACAAGGGCAATACTTTGATGGCCAACCAGGAGCCACCCTCTCGCAAGGGTGCAAGCCACAGTTCCCAAGCCAAACCCAAGAAAATGAGCGCCAACAAGCTGGCGACAGCCACCCATCGGGTCAATTCGATGATTTGGGGGCTTAGAAAAGAGGCGTTTTGATGAGATTGGTTCATGGCGATGGCATCATACCGGTCATGAAGCCGATTGACACCCTCCGTTCTTTTTTCGATCAATTTGTCCATTTTCCGTGGCGGCAAATGCTGCGCACGCTTTGGAGCCGCTTTCAGGAGGTGAGGTTGGGCATGACGGCCAGCTCACTCACCTTCACCACCGTCTTGGCGCTGGTGCCATTGCTTACGCTGGCCTTGGCCATTTTCACGGCTTTCCCCATTTTTGCCCAAATGCAAGAGCAACTGCAACGCTGGCTGATAGACAGTTTGGTGCCAGAGAGCATTTCAAGGCAAGTCCTGGGGTCTTTGACCCAATTTTCTCGCAAGGCCAGTCGTTTGGGCTTGGTGGGCTTTATCGCTGTGGTGGGCACCTCTCTGGCTTTGTTGGTCACCATTGACCGGACACTGGGTCAAATTTGGCGTGTGAACCGACAACGCCCTTGGGGTCAAAGGGTCTTGATTTATTGGGCGGGGCTGACCTTGGGGCCTATTTTGCTGGGTGGCAGCTTGATGCTTTCCTCTTATTTGTTCACAGGTTATTTGTCGGGCTTGGGCGATTGGTTGCCCATCTCAGTGCGGACCTTGTTGGACTTGGTTGAATTTTCCTTGTTGGTCGCTTGCGTCACGGGTTTGTATTACTACCTGCCCAACACCCGAGTCGACTGGCGGCATGCCTTGATTGGCGGCACTTCGGTGGCCTTGGGTCTGGAGTTGGCCAAAAAAGTACTGGCCATTTACTTGGCGCAAATGCCCACTTACTCGGCCATCTATGGCGCCTTCTCTGCGGTGCCTATTTTGTTGGTTTGGATTTATGTCATGTGGGTGGTGGTGTTGCTTGGCGCTGTGCTCACTTCGAGCTTGCCCGAAATTGGCAAGCAGGCCAAACGGCATGCCGATGGCCCGGGTTGGTCATTTCGTTTGGCCTTGGAAATCTTGGCTTGCTTGTCAACCGCGCGTTTGACCTCACCCCAAGGCCTGCGAATGAGTGAGCTTGCGCAGACGCTGCACTTGGAACACCGGCACACTCAATTTGTGTTGGATGTGTTGTTGGCGTTGCAGTGGGTGGGGCGCCTTGAGCAGGCTGAACCGCAACGCGAGGCCACTTGGGTGCTGTTGGTGGACATGAACGTGCTGGCCATCGAGCCCTTGTTTGAAAAGCTGTGCCTCAGTCACTCTGCCACAACCGATTTGCTATGGCAACAAACGAACATCGGCCAATTAAAGCTAGCCGATGTGGTGAAGACTTGATTCAAAGTTCTGCGGCCTTGCCTGAAGCTTATTTTTGACAAAAATGAATCAGTGCCTTGAGCGTTTCTTCGGGTGCCTCCACCATCAACTGATGGCCCGCATTGACGAACACCACTTGCGCATTTTTTGCAATTTGAATGAGGCTTTGGGCGCCTTTGGGATGCGTCATTTGGTCTTTTTGGCCTAGCAAAAAAAGCGTGGGACAGGCCACTTTGGACATGGCTTCTTTGGCTTGGTCGTATTGATCACAGGCTTTGAAGCCGATGTGAAAAATATTTTCATGAGGGTTGCTGGCCAGCACCCGTCGCATCAAGGCTTTGCTGCCACCCAACAACCAAGTGCCCGGCCCCAAAGCGCTAGGAGGCGGGGCCAAAGTAGAGTGCGAAAAAATGTTCACCATCTGGATGGCATTTTGGGGGTCGTTGAGCGAGCTTTCAAGCAAGGCGGGTGAGACGCGCATGGGATAGGCCGTGCCCACCAAGACCAATTGCGTGACGCGGTCTGCAAGTTGGGCCGCAGCATGCAACGCAATGAGCGAGCCAAAGCTGTGGCCGATGAGAACCGCCTTTTGCACACCCACAGCATCGAGCAATTGAACCAAGCATTCTGCAGCGTCTTCGACTGATTCCGGTGCCTTGCCACCACTGCGGCCATGGCCTGGCAAGTCGATGGCCAAGACGTTCCACCCATGGTGCGCGAAGTGGCGGGTTTGCAATATCCAAACGCTGTGGTCGTTCAAGACGCCGTGAATAAAAACAGCGGTGGGCTTGGCGGGGTCAAATGTTTTGCCGCCCGTGTAGGCATAAAGAGGCTGGCCTTGTACCTTGTAAATCATGCGGTCCTCCCTGCAGACTTCAGGGCGCGTTTTAAATCATCGATCAAATCGTCGGGGTCTTCCAAGCCGATGGAGAGTCGAACCGTGCCCGGGCCAATGCCTGAGGCTTTCAAAGTTTCATCGTCCACTCTAAAGTGGGTGGTGCTGGCAGGGTGAATGACAAGAGAACGGCAATCGCCCACATTGGCCAAATGGCTGAAAACTTGCAAGGCTTCTATGAAAGTTTGACCCTGCTGGCGCGTGCCTTTGATGTCAAAACTGAAAACCGAACCCGCACCCCGAGGCAACAATTTTTGCGCCAATGCATAACTCGGATGACCTTCAAGCATGGGATGCCCCACACGGCTGACCATGGGGTGTGCCGCCAAAAAGTTCACAACCTTTTCGGTGTTGCTCACATGCCGGGCCATTCTCAAGGGAAGTGTTTCGATGCCTTGCAAAATGAGCCATGCGGTGTGCGGGCTCATGCAGGCACCAAAGTCTCGCAGGCCTTCTCTGCGGGCGCGCAAGAGAAATGCACCCACGGTGCTTTCTTCTGTGAACACCATGTTGTGAAAACCTTCGTAGGCTTGCGTGAGTTCTGCAAATTTACCCTCTGTGTGAGGGCCAGACCAATCGAAGCTGCCCCCATCGACCACCAAGCCGCCAATGACCGTGCCGTGGCCCGACAAAAATTTGGTGGCCGAGTGCACGATCAAATCGGCGCCGTGATCAAAGGGCTTCATGAGCCAAGGGGAGGTCAGGGTGGCGTCCACCAACAGGGGCACGCCTGCGGCGTGGGCTATTTGGCTCACAGCGGGCAGGTCCAACACATCCATGCCAGGGTTGCCAACGGTTTCACCAAAAAACAATTTGGTGTTGGGCCTGACGGCTTGGCGCCAGGCCTCTAAATCGCCTGGTTTGACAAAGGTGGTTTCGATGCCAAAGCGCGACAGGGTGTAGTGCAATAAATTGTGCGAACCGCCATACAGCGCAGACGACGCCACGATGTGCGAGCCCGCACCCATGAGGGTGGTGATGGCCAAATGCAAAGCCGCTTGCCCGCTGGCAGTGGCGATAGCGCCAATGCCACCTTCTAGGGCCGCAATGCGTTGCTCTAAAACAGCATTGGTGGGGTTGCTGATGCGACTGTAGACATGGCCTGCGCGCTCGAGGTTGAAGAGCGATGCCGCTTGATCGCTGGATTCAAAAACAAACGAAGTGGTCAGGTGAATGGGCACCGCCCGTGCGCCCGTGCTGGGGTCTGGTGCCGCACCTGCGTGCAAGGCCAGTGTGTCAAATCCTGGGTCTGTGTAGCCTGGCATGAAAGGTCTCCAACTTTTTTACTATTCTTCGCCAACATTGTGGGCTATATTAAGCCCTCACTAGGAGAACGCCCATGAAAGTCAGTGACATCCTTCGCGTGAAAGGCCATAGCCTGATCACCGTCACGCCAGACGAAACCTTGGCCACCGCCATTCAGATCATGTCCGAAAAAGACTTGGGTTCCTTGGTGGTCATGGCACATGGCGATTTGGTGGGCATGCTCACCTTTCGAGAGGTCATGCAATCGCTGGCCAAGAATGACAACGCCATTGGCCATGTGAGCGTGCGCAAAGCCATGGACGATGCGCCCATTACCTGCACCAGCGAAACCGACATGGACGAAGTGCGCCGCATGATGCTGAACAACCATGCACGCTACATGCCTGTCATTGACAACCGCGTGCTCATGGGCGTGATCAGTTTTTACGATGTGGCCAAGGCTGTGGTTGACAGTCAAAACTTTGAAAACAAAATGCTTAAGGCCTATATTCGCGATTGGCCCGATGCCAGTCAGAAAAACGAAGATGAGGCGCCCTCCCTCTGAGATAATGGGGGACTATGAGCGGCAACACCTTCGGCACCCTATTCACCGTCACCAACTTTGGTGAATCCCACGGCCCAGCCATTGGCTGCATCATCGATGGATGCCCTCCTGGCATGCCATTGACAGAGGCCGACATCCAGCCCGACCTCGATCGCAGGCGTCCCGGCACCTCCAAATTTGTTACCCAACGCAACGAACCCGACACGGTACAAATTTTGTCGGGTGTGTATCAGGGCCTCACCACCGGCACCCCCATTGCACTGCTCATTCAAAACACCGATCAGCGCAGCAAAGACTACGGCGACATCGTTCAAACCTTTCGCCCTGGTCACGCCGATTTCACTTATTGGCGCAAATACGGCCTTCGCGATCCACGTGGGGGCGGCAGGTCGTCTGCGCGTCTAACCGCGCCCATGGTCGCCGCTGGCGCTGTGGCCAAAAAATGGTTGGCCAAGCAGCATGGCACCACCTTCAAAGGCTGCATGACCCAAATTGGCGAATGGCCCATTGGCTTTGAAAGCTGGGAGCATGTGCACCAAAACCCTTTCTTTGCGCCTGTGGCCAATGTGTCGTCGCTTGAAGACTACATGAACGCCTTGCGCAAATCGGGCGACTCTTGTGGTGCGCGCTTGCGTGTGGTGGCGCAAGGGGTGCCTGTGGGTTTGGGCCAACCCTTGTTTGACAAACTCGACGCCGACATTGCGTATGCCATGATGGGCATCAATGCGGTCAAGGGCGTTGAAATTGGTGCGGGCTTTGGCTGCGTCACACAAAAGGGCAGTGAGCACGGCGATCCCATCACGCGCCAAGGATTTGTGGGTAACAATTCGGGCGGTGTGTTGGGCGGTATCAGCACGGGCCAAGACATTGAGGTGTCCATTGCGGTCAAGCCCACCAGTTCAATTTTGATTCCCAGGCCTTCCATCGACACCGAAGGCAAGGAAGTGGAGGTGCTCACCAAGGGTCGACACGATCCTTGTGTGGGCATTCGGGCCACGCCCATCGCTGAGGCCATGTTGGCCTTGGTCTTGATGGACCATGCTCTGATGCACCGCGCTCAATGCGCCGACGTCACGCCACCTTCCTATCTTTAAGGGGCATTCATGCCCGAAGCATCTGCGGCCAACCGCCGGCAACTGATTCCATTTGCGGCGGTGTCCGCCACCTACTTTGCTCACATTGGATTTTTCAACCCCTACCTGACTTTGTGGTTGAAAGATTTGGGCTACGGTTTGTTTGCCATCAGCGTGTTCACTTCAGTGCAAGCGGCCACCCGATTGTTTGCGCCCTACGCTTGGGGTTGGCTCAGTGACCATACCGGTGAGCGCGTGAAGTTGTTGCGCTATGGCGCCACTGTGGCCTTGCTGTGCTCTGCCATCTTGTGGGTTGAACTCAGTCCCCTTTATCTGGGATTGGTGCTGCTGGTGATGTTCACGCACACCAGTTCGATGATGCCCATGAGCGAGGCGGCCATGGCGCATTTGGTCAGCCAGGGCGGTGCGTTCGATGCCAAGCGCTATGGCCGCGTTCGCTTGTTTGGCTCATTGGGTTTTCTGCTGACTGTGTTTGCGGCAGGTGCATGGTTTGAACATTTTGGCATGCAAGATTTTCCGGGGTGGACCTTTCTGAGCTTGCTGGCTGTCACGGTGAGTGTGTGGCTGCTGCCCGACTTGAAAGAAGCTGTGTCTGTGCGTGAGAACAAGGTGGCGGTGTGGCCAGTGCTTCAACAAAAGGCTGTCCTTTGGTTTTTCTCTGCGGCATTTTTTCATGTGCTGGCGCACATGGGTGTTTATGTCTTTTTCTCTTTGTATTTGGACTCGCTGGGGTACAGCAAAGTCTGGATCGGTCTTTTGTGGGCGGTCTCGGTCATTGTGGAAATTGCTTGGTTTTTCACGCAAGCGAGGTGGTTGCCCAAACTGCCAATGACAGCCTGGATGGTGGTGAGTTCTGCGGCCATGGTTTTGCGCATGTTGGCCACGGCTGAATGGGCCTCAGTGCTTTGGATACTGCTGTTGGCGCAGGCGCTGCACGCACTCACCTTTGCCGCCCACCACACGGCATGCGTGGCACTTTTGTCGCACCATTTTCCGGGCCAATTGCGAGGCCGCGGGCAAGCTTTGTACACCGTCATTGCGTATGGCTTCACCGGTGTGTTGGGCGGTTTGGTGGGGGGGTGGATGAGCGATGTTTGGGGTCTTCAAAGTGTCTATTGGGCTTCTATGGGTGCCGCCATGTTGGCCACTTGGGCCGCATTCAGAGTTTGGCGACTGCAACATCCTCTGCAAGTTTTTCCTGGGGCCCTCTAAACCCAAGGTCCGCCTTTTTGCAACATGAACAAAGCACCGCAACCCATTCAAATCGATGCCCAATTGCTGGCCTTGTTATCACCCGATGTGGTCAGGGTACTTTCATGGGGTCAGCGCTTTGAATTGCCTGGCAAGATGGTATGGCATGCGTGGGGCGAAGAAGAAAATCACACCGTAGTTTTGCTGCATGGCGGTAGCGGCAGTTGGACCCATTGGATTCGCAACATTGCGCCCTTGGTCATCAGTGGCCACCGTGTGTTGGCCGTCGACTTGCCTGGTTTTGGCGATTCAGAGTTGCCAGTCCATGGCGGCGATGCGGATGCGTTGGTGGCGCCCTTGCATGAAGCATGGCAACACATGCGCCGTCACAACAACAACACCCTGTTGGGATTTTCTTTTGGCGGTATGACCGCTGCACTTTGGCTAGCGGCACACCCCGCCGATGCACAGTCTTTGGTGATGGTGGGCGCGCCCGGATTTGGTCTGGCTTCGCCTCGCCGCATACCACTCAAAGGCTGGCGCCACTTGGCCACGCCGGAATTGCAGGCCCAAGCGCATCGGCACAATTTATTGGGATTGATGTTGTACGATGCAGATCAGTTGGATGCGCTGGCCATGCGATTGCACATTCTCAATGTGGCGCGCGATCGCATGACAAGAAGGCGTCTTTCATCGACGCCCGTGTTGGTGCCGGTCATGCCTCAAATTCAATGTCCTGTGCATGCCATCTATGGTGAACACGATGCTTTTTACCTTGACAATTTGCCAGAGGTGGAAGCCATGTACCGGCGCATCACCCCGCGGTTGGCATCATGGCAATTGCTACAGGGATCAGGGCACTGGGTTCAATACGAAACCCCTGATGTTTTTGAAAGTGCTTTGCAACGAGCGCTGCAGCAAGCTAAGGCTTAGGCCTTCACGGCTGACACCGCAGCGCGCAATCCGAGCAAATAGCTGTCGACCCCAAAGCCAGCGATCTGGCCTTTGGCGATTTCTGCAATGACAGAATGGTGTCTGAAGGCTTCACGGGCATGAATGTTGGACATGTGAATCTCGATGATGGGGCATTGCAAAATGGCCAGTGCATCGCGAATGCCATAGCTGTAGTGCGTCCAAGCACCAGCATTGATCATGACGGCGCTGATGCCGTCCGTATGTGCTTGGTGAATTTTCTCTGCCATGGCGCCTTCAAAATTGGTTTGAAAACATTCCACGTCCGCGCCCAATTCTTGGCCCAGCGCTTTGACTTGCGCATCAATTTCAGCCAAGGTGACGGTGCCGTATTGGGCGGGGTCACGCTTGCCAAACATGTTCAGGTTAATGCCGTTCAAACACAAAATTTTCATGATCTTCCTTTGAGGCGCTTGGAATGGTCCCTTGAAAAATCATGGAATCCAAAGCCAGGGACTCGATTTTCCAATATTTGAGGCAATATCTCACTTTTATTTGAAAAACTTTTGCCATGACCCGCACCTTGAAAATTGATTTTGTCTCTGACATTGCCTGCCCTTGGTGTGCAGTGGGTTTGGGCGCGCTAGAGCAAGCCTTGGATCAACTGAAAGGCGAATTGTCGGCAGACATGCATTTTCAGCCCTTTGAATTGAACCCCAACATGGGCCCGGGTGGCCAAGACCTCGGAGAGCACCTGACAGAAAAATATGGTTCAACCCCAGAGCAGCAGGCACAAATTCGCGCCAACATTGCGGCACGTGGCGAAGAGGTGGGCTTCACGTTCAACCCAGGCGGACGCGGTCGTGTTTACAACACCTTCAATGCCCATCGCTTGTTGCATTGGGCGGGTGTCAAAGGACCTGAGGGCAGTCAACACGCTTTGAAGCGCGCATTGCTGGAGTCCTATCAAGGCCGTGCAGAAGCCGTAGAGTTAGATGAAGTCTTATTGGCTGTGGTGGCCTCCGTTGGCTTGGATGTGACAGAGGCCAAAGAAATTTTGAGCTCAGACACCTATGCCCAAGAGGTGCGTGAGATTGAAGGCTTTTACCACCAAGCGGGCATTCATTCAGTGCCCGCGGTCATCATCAATGACAAGCATTTGATCTCGGGCGGTCAACCCGCTGAAGTGTTTGAACAAGCACTTCGACGAATTGCTTCAGGTGAAGTTTGAGTCATGGCGCCTTTGACCATTTACTACGACGGCAGCTGTCCTTTGTGCAGGCGTGAGATAGCGTTTTACCGAGGCAATCCAGATGCGGCCCAATTGGTATGGCATGACGTCAGTGTGAATTTTCAAGCCAACGACGATGCCACCCTTGGCGACGGCCTTAATTGCCAACGTGCGATGGCGTACTTTCATGTGCGCGATGCTGAGGGTCAGTTGTTTGAGGGGGGTGCGGCCTTTGCGCGTTTGTGGTTAGAACTGCGCGGCTGGAAGTGGGCGGGGCGCGTGTTCTCAATTCGGCCATTCAGCTGGGCCATCAACGTGGGCTACAAAATGTTCTTGCCCATTCGGCCCACGGTGCAAAAGTATTTGCTCAAATGGGATGCGCGGCATTCATGAGTCATTATCAAGCTTTGGTGTTGGGTTCGAGTGGTGCCATTGGCAGTGCATTTTTGAAGCATTTCGACAATGACCCGGCCTGTCATTGGGTGCTTGGCTTGTCTCGGCAAAGTGAATTGAAATTCAATTTGGAAGATGAAGACAGCATGCAGCAGTGTGCTGCGGCCTTGCGCGACCCAGCTGGCCCTTACGGCATGTGTGAGTTCAAGTGGATCATTGATGCAACAGGTGCTTTGAGCATCGACGGACAAGGGCCTGAAAAGCGATTGGGTGCTTTGAATTCGAAGCAGTTGCTGCGGCAGTTTGAAGTCAATGCCGTCGGCCCCGCTTTGTTGATGAAACACTTCACACCCTTGTTAAGTGCGCAACAAGCTTCTTGTTATGCCACTTTGTCTGCGCGTGTTGGCAGCATTCAGGACAATCACAAGGGTGGGTGGTATGGCTACCGTGCCGCCAAGGCTGCGCGCAATATGTTGTTGCAATCCACCGCCATTGAAGTGGCTCGAAAAAATCCAATGGCGGTGTTTGCAGCCTTGCAACCCGGCACGGTGCAGTCCAAGTTGTCGGCACAGTTTGTGGCGGCAGAAGACGCCATGACGCCAGAAGATTCAGTGGCCAAGTTGATGCAAACATTGGCTGCCTTGAAGCCAACGGGCCGTGCGCAATTTGTAGATCACGCGGGCACTGAAATTCCGTGGTGAATAGATCAAACTGAGGAGACTTGAATGACTGAAGATCCAAGATGTTGCGGCACAGGCACTTGCATCATTGACCCAGAAGGTCGGTGCTGGTGTGGTCAGCAGTGGGATGGCGAAAAAATGGCCATGCCGAAACTTGAGATGCCCAATGTTCAGAATTCCCAGGCCTCTGAGAGTTCTAACGACACTCCGAAGGCTCTGAACTCATGAAAACTTTAGTGACTGGATTTTTAAAGTGCATGATTGCTTGCCTATCGGTCTTCGGAATGCTTCAGGTCAATGCCAGTGAATTGTCAGATGCTCTTAAAAAGTCTGACCATGTGTTGCTCATGCGTCATGCGCTCGCGCCAGGCGTGGGTGATCCTGCGGGTTACAACTTGCAGGACTGCAAGACGCAGCGCAACTTAGATGCGACAGGAAGAGCGCAGGCGCAAAAAATCGGTCAGTGGCTGAAGGCGCAGGGCGTTCGAGAGGCACTGGTTTTTTCAAGTGCTTGGTGCCGTTGCAAAGAGACCGCCGAAAGATTGGAATTTGGTGCGCCGGTTCATGAGCCGTCTTTGAATTCTTTTTTCGATGACATGCGCCAAGGTCCGCAGAGCAAATTAAGTCTTCAAAAATTCATTTCAGCACAGCTGAAGACAAAGGGAAATCAAGCGCTGATCTTGGTCACGCACCATGTCAACATCGCTGAATTCATGGGAGAAAACGTGGGTTCGGGTGACATGGTCTTGTTGAAAGTCAATGCAGCAGGGCAGCTGCTGTCCGCCAAAACTTACTCAAGCCCTTAACATGCAGCCTTGGCTCCGGCTGACCAAAGTCGCTGATAAGCGCCATCAGGGTCATAGTCATGGGCTTGCTTGTCTGGATTGAAGCGTCGACTGCCTCTTGGGTCGGTGCCCTGGCCACTCAGGTACAACCAATTGCCTTGATTGCTGTAGACGTCGTAATCAATCAATTGCGTTTCAAACCACGCGGCTCCGGCACGCCAGTCGCAGCCCAAATCGTGAATCAAAAAACTGGCCAAGTTTTGCCGCATGCGATTGCTGGTGTAGCCCGTTGCATTGAGCTCGCGCATGCCGGCATCGATGAAGGGGTGACCTGTTTGCCCTGAGCGCCAAGCTTCAAATTTTGCGGCGTCGTGATGCGTATTGGTTTTGAGTGCGGGCCACAATCCCGTTTGCTTGTAAAGCCGTGAGCCGTGTTTCAAATGCAGCCATCTGAAATGGTCCCGCCACAACAGTTCAAAGCCAATCCAGTAGGTGCTGTCATTGGCGCCGTGTTGTGCTTCAAACCGCTGGATGGCTTGCCATGCCGTTCTGGCCGACAAGGCGCCAGTGGCCAGCCAGGGCGACCACTTGGTGGAATAGTCAATGCCTTGTAAACCGTTGCGTGTCACTTTGTAGGTGTGGGGCAACAGTCGTTCGCAATAGCGTTGAACATGTTGCAATGCGCAATGCTCTCCGCCATGGAAGTTGAGTTGCTTGTAAGGAAATGCTGCGCGTGAATCGGAAGTGGCAGTTGGCTTGACGGGATGTGTTGTGGGCCATAGGGCCTTCACAGAAACCAAGTCGCTCTTTTCCGGGAGCTTGGGGAGCCGCTGAATGGATGGCGCTGGCGCAGTGGTTTTGAACTGAGGCTTCTCTACCAATTGCCTGAACTTTGTAAATTGATCTGGCAAATTTTCGGGCGAGGCGGGCAGGTCTTGGCGCGACATGAGCGTCGACTGCCAATGTGTTTGAACTTGAACGCCAGACTGCCTTAAGGTGTCGATTTGCACTTGTTCATAGGGCGCGGCAATCTCTTCGCAAACCACAGTGGCATGTCCCAGTAGCTTGCTGAGTGATGCCAGAACAGTTGCGGGGTCACCAGAGATCTCTAGGAGTTGGCTGCCCAATGAAGCCAGCTGCTCTGAAATATCGTCAATGGCCATGCGAAGCCATGCTTGTCGGTGTGCGCCTGTTCGCACGAAACCCCAGGGTGTCATGGCCTCTAGCGCTGTATCGTGGACAAAGACAGGCAGCAGGCTGGTTTGCTGTTGTTCAGCCAATGAAATGGCGTGATGCAGCGCGGCCGCATCGTGCAGCCTTAAATCATTTCTAAACCAGTAAATGACGCTTGGCTTGAGTGTTGTGTTGTGCATCGTTTTCAGACATACAGACTTAACGTTGAAGCGCTTTTTCGATTTTGTGACGCGCTACGCTGCTCTTTGGAATTTTGAAGGCAGGGCTCTTGCCACCAGCGTGTTCAATGAGTGCATCTTGAAACCAAGTGCGCACATCTTTTTCTAGTCCAACGCCATGCATGTAGTTGTAGATGGCTTTCTTCAAGCCCAGTCCCAATAGGTCATGGTCAACACCCGTTGGGTCGATGAAGCCGATGTCGTTCTTGCCAAAACTCACGGGTGGCAATGGGATGAGTTCAATGCCGTATTCTTCTGGGTTGAGTCCAACAGGCGAGTGAACGGTGCACGCAAAACGGTGGAAGAAACCACTTTGAATGCAACCATTTTCAAACAGTTGACGTACATACTCCAGCGCATCGACGGTGTCTTGCACGGTTTGCGTAGGAAAGCCGTACATCAGGTAGGCGTGAACCAAGATCCCAGCTTCTGAGAAGCCTTTGGTCACTTGCGCCACTTGCTCGACCGATACGCCTTTTTTCATCAGCTTTAACAAACGGTCAGAAGCGACTTCAAGTCCGCCCGACATGGCGATGCAGCCGCTGTCTGCCAACAGCTCTGCCAGCTCGGGCGTGAAGGTTTTTTCAAAGCGAATGTTGCCCCACCACGAAATGTGCACGTTGCGTCGGATCAACTCTTCGGCCAAAGCTTTGAGGGCTTTGGGCGGCGCCGCTTCATCGACAAAATGAAATCCAGTTTGCCCTGTTTCTTTGACGATTTGTTCAATGCGGTCCACCAACAATGTGGCTGAGGCTGTCTCATAACGCGAGATGTAATCCAAACTCACATCGCAGAAGCTGCATTTTTTCCAGTAGCAACCATGCGCCACCGTGAGTTTGTTCCAGCGGCCATCGCTCCAAAGTCGGTGCATGGGGTTGAGCATGTCCAGCAAGGACAAATAGTCTTGC
>Ga0209188_1000122_pt1 | contig 89771 bp, 71 predicted proteins | sample C_130625_EF_Meta_FD_187307 | JGI IMG/M metagenome (GOLD analysis project Ga0209188, IMG submission 187307) | Freshwater microbial communities from Lake Croche, Canada to study carbon cycling - C_130625_EF_MetaG (SPAdes) (version 2) | ecosystem: Environmental > Aquatic > Freshwater > Lake...
GGTATAATTCACATCTTTCAGGATCGCGTTCAGAACAGTCCGCCAATTTACCAGGCAATCCACCGCCTGATAAAACGGTTTTACGTTGTACCATATCACGCGCTTTTTTGGCAGCAACACGTGCTTGGGCAGCTAAAATAATTTTTGAAATAACATATTTTGCTTCCTTCGGATTTTCTTCTAGGTAAGCTTCTAATGCTCGTCCTACCGTTGTTTGAACCACACCACTAACCTCACTATTACCTAGCTTGGTTTTGGTTTGTCCTTCAAATTGTGGTTCGGGTACTTTCACCGAAATGATGGCACTCAAGCCCTCTCTAAAGTCATCTCCTTCTACGGTTACTTTTGCTTTATCAAATAAACCTTCTTTGTCACCATAACTTTTAAACACACGCGTTAAAGCAGTTCTAAAACCAGTTACATGTGTTCCTCCTTCGATGGTATTGATATTGTTTACGTAAGAGAAAATGTTTTCTTTAAAATCGTCGTTATAAGTCAAGGCCACTTCCACCATTACATTCGAAGTTTCATCTAAGCCTTCTACATATAAAGGGGAACTAATAATTGGGTTTCTGTTGGCGTTCTTATCTAACATTTGAACGAATTCAATGATCCCACCCTCACTATAAAAAGTATTTACATAGGGTTGTCCCTCTTCCCCAAGTTCTCTAAGGTCAGTTAGTGTTATATGAATACGCTTGTTTAAATAAGACAATTCCCTTAATCGACCTTCTAAAATTTCTTTTTTATAGGTGGTCTCTTGAAAAATACTAGCATCGGGCCAAAAGTGAACATGTGTACCTGTCTTATCACTCAAGCCAGTTTCGCGCACCGCATATTGAGGAACACCAATGCAATACTCTTGTTCAAATATTTTACCTTCTCTTTGAACAGTCACTAATAATTTAGTACTCAATGCGTTCACACAACTCACACCCACACCGTGCAAACCTCCAGAAACCTTATAAGTATTTTTATCAAACTTTCCACCGGCGTGTAATACGGTCATAACAACTTCTAGTGCAGATTTTTTTTCCTTAGAGTGCATGGCTGTTGGGATACCTCGACCGTTATCTTGAACGCTAATAGAATTGTCTTTGTGAATGGTTACTTCAATGTGTGAGCAATAGCCAGCTAAAGCTTCGTCAATAGAGTTGTCCACTACCTCATAAACAAGATGATGTAACCCTTTTGAACCCACATCACCAATATACATGGCAGGTCTCTTTCTTACTGCTTCCAATCCTTCTAATACTTGGATACTGTCGGCCCCGTAATTCTTATTTTCGGCCGAATCTGGGGATTGTAAATCTTCTGACATAAAGAGTGAAATTTTTGTTTTATGGGGCGTATCAATCGATTACAAATTTAAGAAAATTAAAGAGTTGTTGCGTGAATTTTAAAGGGTTTAGTTATCCCCAATTGAAAGTTTCATGTGAATTATTTGAGGTCAAAAATGAGGCTAAAAATGGCTTTAAAATCGATTCTAATAATCGATTATAAGGGTATGAAATTTTTAAATCAAAAAGCCCTTAATTGTCATTTAAATGTCATTTTCTTACAGCGAATTTTAGCATAGATTGAACCATTTGGATTCCTTTGATGTTTATACATTAATTTTGTGACTGTGATACAAGCGTTAGACATATTAAAACAAGTAAATAAGCCTGCGGAATATGCAGGAATGGCCCTTTTATGGCATAAGGACCAGCATATTCCCGGGTCAACTCAATATAGTATTAAGCGTTATTATGCACAGGATACTTGGAGCACAGAGGATACAGGCATGTTTATTTATCATTTTAATGCAGACCAACCTAGAGATAATTTCTTAGAACTCCGTTTTTGTATCTCTGGGAATAGATTTTGTGAAAATAAAGAGTGCGGAAATTGTAATCAATTACCCACCAAAGATTGTGCAGGGCCACTAAGAACTGTCGATGTATTTTCATTTCATTTTACGGCTACTTTTTTACATCAGTTTTTGCATAATGTTAAGTTGACCACAACAAGAGACGAGGTATTGGCATTTGAACATCCCAATGCATTTACAAAAATATTTCCTTTAAGTATTCGTAAGCGCAATACGCTTGACAGTGTTTTGAATCAGAGTTATACTGGATCTATAGAGAATATTTTTATCAATGCAAAAATCCATGAAATACTTTTGCAAAGCTTAGATGTGATTGTAGATGATGAAAAAGAAGAAGGCTTTACTTGTAAATTTTTAGCGGACGAGCGCGGAAAAGAAAGTATTTATCAAGCGCGTGAAATTTTGTTACAACATATAGGAGACCCAATTACGATCAAAGAATTAAGCCGTAAAGTGGCCATGAATGAGTGTTATTTAAAGAAAGGTTTTAAAGAAGTTTTTGGCACCACCATATTTGATTTTTACCAACAACAAAGAATGGAACACGCTAAGTATTTGTTGTATGAAAAAGCATTGAGCGTTACAGATGTCTCTGCTTTATTAGGCTATTCTTCCATTTCTCATTTTTCTGCTGCTTTTAAAAAACATACAGGTTTAAAGCCTTGTGAACTGTTGAACTAATCAAAGCCTTTTCGATTCGATAATCATCATTTATTTTTTCTACTTCTTTTTTTGCTATTTTTATTTTCTAAATTTAAACTATGCGTAATTTATTCGCGATTGTAATTATTGTTTTGTGCAGTTCCTGCATTAATCAAAGAGTAGATTTAATTGTGCACCATGCACAAATTTATACAGTGAATAATGAGTTTGCAACTGCTGAAGCAATGGCTGTGCAGGATGGCAAAATAGTGGCTATAGGCAACAATGATGATATTTTGAAAGAATACAAATCGGATAGTGTAGTAGATGCAAAGGGAGCTACAGTATATCCAGGTTTTATAGATGCCCACGCACATTTTTTAGGCTATGGACAATCCTTATATGCAGTGGATTTAATGTTTGTGCCTAGTTGGGAAGAGGCCATTTCGCGTGTTAAGGATTTTGCTATAAAGCATCCAGGGAAAGGATGGATTAAAGGGCGTGGTTGGGATCAAAACCGTTTTCCAGGCAAACAATTTCCAACCAATGCGGAATTAAATATTTTATTTCCTGATCGTCCTGTTTTATTGGAAAGAGTAGACGGTCATGCAAGCATTGCGAATGATTTTGCTTTACAATTAGCGGGTGTAAAACCTGGACAAACTATTGAGGGCGGACAGTTTATGATGCAAGATGCAAAGTTAACAGGCTTGCTTGTAGACAATGCGGTGGGCGTTGTAGAAAAGTTTGTTCCAGCAGCAACAAGAGCAGATTATAAAGATTGGTTAACGGCCGCTCAACAAAATTGTTTTGCTACAGGTTTAACGACCATTACAGATTGTGGATTAAGTCCTGAGGATATTGACAACGTAGATGCCTTACAAAAAAGCAATGATTTAAAAATGCGTTTGTATGTGATGTTAAGTGATAAGCCTTCGTCTTATACTTCAAAATATTTTACAGAAGGTGGATATGTCACCGATCGATTAATGGTGAAAGGGGTAAAAGTTTATGGAGACGGTGCACTGGGAAGTAGAGGTGCTTGTTTATTGCAACCTTATTCGGATAAGGCAGGATGGTCTGGTTTTTTATTAAGTAGTCAAGCCCATTTTGATTCCATTGCAGCTAAATTAATCCATACCGATTTTCAAATGTGTACGCATGCCATTGGAGATAGTGCCAACAGGATAATTTTAAAAATTTATGCAAAATATTTGAAAGGAAAGAATGATAAACGTTGGAGAATTGAACACGCACAAATTATTAATCCTGCCGATTTTCATTTATTTGGAGACAATAGTATTGTACCTTCTGTTCAACCTACACATGCCACGAGTGATATGTATTGGGCGGGAGATAGATTGGGTGCAGAGAGATTAAAAGGTGGCTATGCATACAAGCAATTATTAGCACAAAATAATTGGTTGCCATTGGGAACGGATTTTCCTGTGGAAGAAATTAATCCTTTTAAAACATTTTTAGCATCTGTTGCAAGACAGGACAGTAAAGGGTTTCCTGCTGGGGGCTTTCAAATGGAAAATGCATTAACACGTGAACAAACTATCAGAGGAATGACTATTTGGGCGGCTAAAGCAAACAGAATGGAAAAACAAGTAGGCTCTTTGGAAGTAGGAAAGAAAGCCGACTTTATTATCTTAGACAAAGACTTAATGAAAGTGCCTACGGATAGTATTTTGCTGGTAAAAGTGTTGAAGACTTATTTGAATGGAGAAAGAGTATATTAATATAATATGTATATTTAAGGAAGCAATTGATTATCTAAAAATAAATCATATGAAAAAATACATATTCTCCATCTTAGTGCTTGTTTTTGTAACAAATAGTTTACAAGCACAAGAAAACTTTACTGGTTCTAATCCTTATGCAAAATCAATCTTTTTTGAATTGGGCGGACCAGGATTGGCCTCTGTGAACTATGATATGCGATTTAATAATACAGGCAAGGGACTAGGTTTTAGAGCAGGCATTGGCGGCGTCGCACCTTATTTAACTACTTTTCCTTTAGGATTAAACTACATCGCTTCAAGAGATAATAAAAACTTTTTTGAATTTGGTGCAGGTTTAACTGTTATATCTGCCAATGCGGATGAAAGTGGTTTATTTTCTGGAACATTTGGGCACACCACTTTAGGCTATCGTTTGCAACCTAAGGATGGAGGATTCACTTTTAGGGCATCCTTGAATCCAGTATTTGTATCAGAAGGTGTGTTTCCTTTTTATGCAGGATTTGGTTTTGGATGGAAGTTTTAAGTCAAACTTTTAGTACCAACTTATAATCCAACCATATCCTTAGGCACCACCCATGCATCAAATTCTTCTGGGGTTACATAGCCTAATTTAACGGCCATCTCTTTTAAAGTTGTTCCTTCCTTATGTGCTTTTTGTGCAATCTCTGCGGACTTATAATAACCAATCTTCGTATTTAATGAAGTCACTAACATTAAACTATTGTTTACATGCTTGTTAATGTTTTCTTCGATAGGTGCTAAACCAATCGCACATTTTTCATTAAAGCTCATGCAGCCATCTCCAATTAAACGTGCACTGTGTAAGAAATTATAAATCATCACTGGCTTGAATACGTTTAATTCAAAATGACCCATTGAGCCACCAACATTAATGGCAACATCATTACCCATTACCTGCGCTGCAATCATCGTTAAGGCTTCAGATTGAGTAGGATTCACTTTTCCTGGCATGATAGAAGAACCTGGCTCGTTGTCTGGAATGAACAATTCTCCAATACCACTTCTTGGACCAGAAGATAACATGCGAACATCATTTGCGATCTTCATTAAGCTTACGGCTACTGTTTTTAAGGCACCATGTGATTCAACAATCGCATCATGTGCAGCCAATGCTTCAAATTTATTTTCGGCTGTTACAAAAGGTAAGCCAGTTAAGTTGGCAATATGTTTTGCCACATTTTCTGAATAGCCTTTTGGCGTATTAATACCTGTACCCACAGCAGTACCGCCTAGTGCTAATTCACTTAAGTGTGCGAATGTATTTTCAATGGCTTTTAAACCATGTTTTAATTGACTTGCATAACCACTAATTTCTTGACCTAGGGTAAGTGGGGTAGCATCCATAAAATGCGTACGACCAATTTTTACAATATGCATGAACTCGGCGCTCTTGGCGTCCAAGGTATTTTTTAAAGTCGTAATACCAGGAATGGTTACTTCTCTTAAAATTTGATAAGCTGCAATGTGCATTGCGGTTGGGAAAGTATCATTGGAAGATTGTGATTTATTTACATCATCGTTAGGATGAATAAACTTTTCTTTATCAGTTAAACTTCCACCATTGATAACATGGGCACGGTAAGCAATTACTTCATTCATGTTCATATTACTTTGGGTACCGCTACCAGTTTGCCAAACCACTAATGGGAATTGATCATCTAATTTACCTGCTAAAATTTCATCACATACTTGACCAATTAAATCACACTTTTCTTTAGGTAAAACACCCGCATCAAAATTGGTTAAAGCAGCCGCTTTTTTTAAGTAGGCAAATGCACGGATAATTTCCTTAGGCATTCTATTAATGTCCTGTGCTATTTTAAAATTTTCGATACTTCTTTGTGTTTGTGCACCCCAATAAACATGAGCGGGTACTTTCACTTCACCCATCGTGTCTTTCTCAATTCTGTATTCCATAATGGCAATAATTTAGTACCGCAAAGGTAAGACACCCAGCGAAAATAAAAAGAAGAAAGATAGATTAATGTCCTTTAAAATGAGGCTTTCTTTTTTCATTAAAGGCAGCAATTCCCTCTTTTGCGTCCTCGCTATTAAAGCATTCGCCAAATAAATTTGCCTCAACATCGTAACCATTTACCGTCTCATCCCAAACTGCATTAATGGCTTTAATGGAATTGCCCACTGCAATAGGAGATTTTTCATGTACCACTTTTAATATCGAAAATGCTTTGTCTAATAATTCAGTTTGAGGCACAACATAATTTACCAAACCATAGTTCATGGCTTGCGTAGCATTGATGGTTTTGCCTGTAATAATTAATTCCATCGCACGCCCCTTTCCAACTCTTTGTGTAAGTCTTTGAGAGCCACCATACCCAACCATGATGCCTAAATTTACTTCGGGTTGTCCAAATATGGCACTCTCAGATGCTATTACAAAATGGCAACTCATGGCTAGTTCACAACCACCCCCTAGGGCGAAGCCATTCACACAAGCAATAATGGGCTTTGGAGATTGCTCTATTTTTGCAAATACAGCTTGTCCTCTTTTAGCCAAAGCAGTTGCTTCTTCTTTGGATAGGGATTCAAATTCTTTGATATCTGCACCTGCAACAAAACTTTTCAAGCCTGCTCCGGTGATGACTACACTTTTAATTTCAGGAAATTTGTAAACACGATCCATTACGGCATCCAAGTCATGGATAACTTGTTTATTTAAGGCATTTAAAACATCTGGACGATTGATGGTTACGATTAATGTATGATCTTCCATCTTTGTAAATAAAGTTTGAAAAGACATAGTAAAGCGATTTTAGTTTGAAAAATCTGATTATTATTTCATTAATGATTAAGACTGAAAGCAATTTTATTTTCTATGCTTTGCTGCCCAATCTTTAATATAATCTGCAATATCATTTGTATTTGCGCCAGGATTAAATAAAGTGCCAATGCCCATTTCCTTGAGCGCTGCAATGTCCTCTTCAGGAATAATGCCCCCGCCGGTTAAAAGTGTATTGGTTAATCCTTTTGCTTGCATCAATTGATAAACTTTGGGAAAAACAGTCATATGCGCACCGGATAAAATGCTAATGCCGATGGCATCAACATCTTCTTGTAAGGCTGCTTGAACGACCATTTCTGGACTTTGTCGTAAACCTGTATAAATAATTTCCATTCCAGCATCTCTCAACGCAGCAGCAATCACTTTTGCCCCGCGATCGTGTCCATCAAGCCCAACCTTTGCAACTAATACTCGAATTGGTTTTATTGGGTTCATTGGTATTTAATTTTTCATCTTGTTAGCTACCATCTAATGTACATCAATTTGATGATAATAATTGTAAGCAATTTTTAATTCTTGCAATGGTATCTTTTAGTTGAATCGTTTCTACGATTTCGAAAACCCCTGGTCCAAATTTACCACCCACTAGCATAATTCTAAATGGCAACATCAATTCACCTGGTTTTAAGTCATGTTTTGAGGCCAACGCTTTAAATGCAGCTTCAAGGACATCGGCCGGACCTGAGGCAACCCCTGGAGCCATTGCACTGGTGTAAATGGCAGCCAATTCCTCAAAAAAATATTGTTTTTTTTGGTCCCATTTTGAAGCGATACTGGCAAGGTCAATTTGCTTGGGTATTTGAAAATAGAAGCTGGCTTGTGTGATAAAATCAGGTAATAACTGACAACGTTCTTTAACAAGGCCAATAACTTTTACCAAGTATTCTCTTTCATGAATTTCAACCTCAGCGGCATCAAAATAAGGCTTGACCAAGGTAGCCAGTGTTTCATTATCCATGCGCTTTATCCATTCTGCATTGTACCATTTTGCTTTTTCGTAATCAAATTTAGCACCCCCTTTATGTACCCGATCTATCGAAAAGCCATCAACTAATTCTTGTAAAGAAAATATTTCCTTTTCAGTCCCGTCATTCCATCCCAGCAAAGCCAATAAATTGACAAAAGCGGCTGGTAAAAAACCTCTTTCTTTAAATCCAACGGTTGTGGTTTGCGTTATGGGGTCGGTCCAATCCATTCCAAAAACAGGAAATCCCAATCGCTCACCATCCCGCTTACTTAGTTTGCCGTTTCCATCGGGTTTTAAAATTAAAGGCAAGTGTGCCCATTTAGGCATTTGGTCAAGTCCAAATAAATACTTCCACAACAAAACATGAACTGGGGCACTTGGCAACCATTCTTCACCTCTAAATGCATGCGTTATTTTCATTAAATAATCATCTACAACTACTGCTAAATGATAAGTTGGCATTTCGTCTGCTTTCAACAGTACCTTGTCATCCACCGTATGGGTGTCAAAAAGAACATGACCCCTAATCATGTCATCTAAACCTAAACTAGTATGCTCGGGAACTTTAATGCGAATCACATGTGGGGTATTGTTTTTTAACAAAAAGGCTACCTCGTCAGTAGATAATGAAATTGAATTTTTCATTTGCATTCTATGTGCTGAGCTATACTGAAAATTGGGAATTTCTTTTCGCTTGGCTTCTAATTCTTCGGGCGTGTCAAATGCATAATAAGCATTTCCCTGTTCAATTAATTGAAGCGCATATTGCTTGTAGATTGCTTTGCGTTCACTTTGTCGGTAAGGGCCATAGGGTCCCCCATGTAAAGGACTTTCGTCAGGAATCAAACCACACCAAGCCAAAGTATCTTGAATATATTGTTCTGCTCCAGGTACAAAACGGGTTTGGTCTGTGTCTTCAATTCTTAGAATAAATGTTCCTTTATGGTGTTTAGCAAATAAATAATTGAATAAAACGGTTCTCACACCACCTAAATGTAACCCGCCTGTAGGGGACGGCGCAAACCTTACTCTAACCTTTGTATCCATACTTGCATCATTTTTACAAAGATAATATTCATAGGGCAACAGAACTATTTATCTTTGGGTATGTACTTACTTAAAACTCCTTTTTGGCTAAAGGCAATGTATCCAACTTGCACCTGGAAAATTCCTGTGACCAAAAAGATTATTTATATCAGTTTTGATGATGGGCCACACCCAGAGGCAACCTTGTTTGTACTAAAGGAGTTAAAAAAATACAATGCAAAAGCTACTTTTTTTTGCATCGGTAATAATGTTTTAAAACACCCAAATGTTTATGAAGCCATTTTGCAAGCTGGGCATCGAGTGGGTAACCATACCTATGATCATGTCAATGGATGGAAAATGCCCGTAATTTCTTATATTAATGATATAAAAAATGCAGCTAATTTAATTGAAAGCGATTTATTTAGGCCTCCTTATGGGCGCATTACCAGAAAACAAATTAAAAATATACAAGCTGATCCGAAATGTCCTCAACAAATCATAATGTGGGACGTATTAAGTGGTGACTTTGATCTTAGCATTACAGGTGAACATTGTGCGAGAAATGTAATTAGCTATACAAAACCTGGATCCATTATTGTATTTCATGATAGCCAAAAAGCCTGGGATCGATTGTCAATTGCACTCCCACTTGTTTTAAATTATTTTTCAAATTTGGGGTACCAAATGGAATCAATACCTTAATTACTTTTTAAAAAAAAGGCCAAGGTAGAAACCTCGGCCTGAATAATCCGTACCCTATAAAAACAAAAATGGTAAAATTTAAAATCTTTTTGCTGATGTTAAAACGTATTCATAAATCGTTTTAGTATGTAGGATACAAAAAAAGACGATTTTTACAATGATAACTTTAGTTTATGCTTTTTATTGACACACATGCACATATTTATGAGGAAACTATTTTACAAGAAATAGACGATATTGTAAAGAAGGCACATTCAACAGGTATTGATAAAATTTTAATGCCTGGCATTGACAGTACTGTCATACAAAATATGTTGGATGTTGAAAGTAAATACCCAACAAAGTGTATGGCAATGATGGGCTTACATCCTTGTTATGTAAAAGAAAATGTGGAGCAAGAATTGTCCATCGTGGAACAATGGTTATCCAAAAGAAAATTTGTAGCCATAGGGGAAATTGGATTGGATTTTTATTGGGATAAAACTTTTGCACATCAGCAATACCAGGCTTTTGAAATACAAATGCAATGGGCTATAGCGTATAATATGCCCATTGTGATTCACACTAGGAATGCAATGGGTGAAACAATTGAAGCGGTTAAGCCCTTTGTGAAAAAAGGATTAAGAGGTGCATTTCATTGTTTTAGTGGTAGCTATGAATCAGCAAAACAAATTGTTGACATGGGTTTTTATTTAGGACTTGGTGGCGTGTTAACCTATAAAAATGCTGGAGTAGCAGAAGCAATAAAAGAGATCCCTATGGATTATTTAATTTTAGAAACAGACTCGCCTTACTTACCACCTGTTCCCTATAGAGGTAAAAGAAATGAACCTGCATTCATGATTGAAGTCGCAAAAAAATTAGCTGAAATTAAACAATTGCCATTACATGAAATTGCCAACTTGACCACTGGCAATGCAGAAAGGTTGTTTGGGATTTAGGATAAGTCAATTCCCAAATTTTATCATACATTTGCAACCCCAATAGAGAGGTGTCCGAGTGGTTGAAGGAGCACGCCTGGAAAGTGTGTATACGGCAACGTATCGAGGGTTCGAATCCCTTCCTCTCTGCAAAGCGACAGCAATCCAAAATCGTATAAGGCTTTGGAAATAGAGACTTCAATGTTCTTTAAAATGTTCATCCATCCTTTCATTGTACGCCAATGGCTCGTCTTTCCAATTTTTATTGTAAGGGACAAACATGGCAATCCATATTGACCTTGATAATCGCATAAAAATGGGCTGTAACAAAATGACCAAGGCAATGGAACTAAATAACCAATATAAAATTCGGTTGTCATCCAAGTCAAAAGTTAAGCCTATTAATACTTTCCAAGCAACAAAACTAGCCACAAAATAAGCAACTGTTAAAGCATAACTTACATAACCTGTGCCTACATAAAAGCCCACTTCAATTTCAGTTGGTTGACCACACACCAAACAACGGTCATTCATTTTGGTGATATTGGATAAATGATAAGGATTGCTTTGGACAAATAATTTACCCTCTCTGCATCGAGGGCATTTGTTGGTTAGCATGCTAGTGAATAAATTCTTGCTCATATAGCAAAGGTAATCAATTGGCAGGATGCAAAATTTATAAATCCAAAAGCTGTTCCATTTGTATACCACGTGAACCTTTGATGAACAAAAAACGGCCTTGAAAATTTTGTGCATTCAACCAATCTTTTGCACTAAGGGCAGTTGGGAAAAAAAGATATTCATGTTGACAGTATGCAAAATCTCCTCCTACTAATATTACTTTTTCCCAATTGTATTGCATCAATAATGTAATTATTTGTTGATGTGCTGAAATACTGGTATCACCTAATTCTTTCATACCACCGATGCAAACTATTTTGTGTGAAACATTGAGTTTAGCAAAATTTTCGATAGCTACTTCCATACTACTGGGATTGGCATTGTAGGCATCTAAAATAACATCATTGCCTTTCCATTTCATTAATTGAGATCTACTATTGGTAGGGGTATATAATTCAATTGCATTTTTAATTTTTTCAGCTGGCACATTGAAATACATACCAACGCTCACTGCCGCTAAAATATTAGGTAAATTATATTCGCCTACCAATTGTGTTTGTAGGGTTTCAATTTCAAAACCTTTTGTAAACCTTACTTGTAAGCATCCATTCACTGTATTAGCACTTGCTTGTAAGGTTCCCGAATGTGTTCCATATTCAATAACCTGATGAATACCCTTACTCATGGATTGTAAATAATCATAATCGCTCATGATAAAAGCAGTCCCATTGTTTTTTCTTAAAAAATCAAACAATTCTCCCTTGCCTTTTTTTACCCCTTCTTCCGAACCAAATCCTTCCAAATGTGCTTTACCACAATTGGTAATGATTCCATAATTAGGCATTGCATAAGCACAATAACTTGCAATTTCATGCAAGTGATTGGCACCCATTTCAATAACAGCCATTTGTGCATCCAACATAATATTCAATAAGGTGAGGGGCACCCCAATGTGGTTGTTTAAATTTCCTGCTGTGGTATAAGTTTTATAGTGACTTGAAAGTACAGTACTTATTAATTCTTTTGTAGTTGTTTTCCCATTACTTCCAGTAATACCAATAAAGGGAATGGTAAACTGAGCTCGATGATGCTTCGCTAGTGCTTGTAAGGTATTTAATACATTGTCTACTTGTAAAATTCGGTCGTTAAAAGTTTCACTCTTATCAATTTCTTCATCTACGATGACATAACTTGCTCCTTGCGCTAGTGCTGACAATGCAAAACTGTTTCCATTAAAATGAGGTCCTTTTAAAGCAAAATAAAGAGCGCCTGCTGATAATTTTCTAGTATCTGTAATAACCCTTGGATATTGTTTGTAAAGTGCGTATAAAAATGAAATGGAAGGAAGGTTCATTTACATTGTTTTAAGGATGAAGGGCCGTAAGCAAACAAGTGGCCATCGCAACCAACCCTTCTTGCCTTCCCGTAAAACCCATTGTTTCAGTAGTGGTTGCTTTAATAGAAACATCTTTATTGCCAATTTTTAAAATGTCCGCTATGCAGTTTTGCATTTCATTGACATAAGGTTTAATTTTTGGAGCTTCTAAGCAAAGGGTAGCGTCAATATTTACAATTTTGTATCCTTCGGCTGTAATTAAATCAAAGGTACGGGCAAGCAATAGCTTACTGTCAATGTTTTTATAACTGTTGTCTGTGTCAGGGAAATGGGTGCCAATGTCACCTAGACTTAAAGCACCTAACAATGCATCACATATGGCATGAAGCAACACATCGGCGTCACTATGCCCTAAAGCACCTTTTGAATGCGGTATTTTAATCCCCCCAATCCACAAGTCCCTGCCTTCAACCAATTGGTGAAAATCAATCCCGCTACCAATGCGTAATCTCATGAACTTATTTTTTAAATAATCTTTTGTACCAAGGGACAGCTTTGTCCGTCACATTGCTAGCGGCATCATAACCAAAAGCGGAAGAGACGCACCTAAATCCAATGGTGCTACTTGATTTGTTCTGGTCTAAAAATCGACGTGTGCCGGGATTCAACCAATAAGGTCGATCTTTCCAACTTCCACCTTTATACACCCTTGATTTGTTTGAAATAAGGGTATTAACACCTGTTTCATATTGAACAAGGCTTTCTTCATCCCCATCCATTGTGCTGTCTCCACGGTAAGGATTGAAATCTTCCATATCATCAGCGCTTAATGGTCTGTAAAGATCAGCCACCCACTCATTCACATTACCACTTAAATTATAAATTCCAATTCTACTTGGGGTAAAGCTGTAAACTTTACTTGGCATACCAGCGCCGTCATTTGCATATCCAATCATACCCATATAATCTCCTTGTCCATTTTTAAAATTGGCAGTAAACATTCCTTGATTAGATTTTTTAGATGACCTAAGGGCATCATTTCCATTACTACTCCAAGGAAATGGTGAGTCTGATTGGGATACACTGGCATTAGGATGCGATGAATTAGCCCCAGCTTTAGGGTTCTTAAAATTAGAGATGTAATTTTTTGAACTAGATACTTTCGCAGCATATTCCCATTCTGCTTCAGTAGGTAATCTGAAATCAGGAACCATGATGAATTCTTCACCTGACCTAATGAGCCTAGTTGTTGCTTTGGAAGTCGAATCAAATAGTCGGTCCCTGCCTGCAATTTTGCCTACATACCTTTGTTTTGAATTGATAATACCATAGTAAATAAGGGTCTTTTCATTGGCCCTATCTGTTTTCCATCTACAATATTTATTGGCTTGCTCCCAGCTTACGCCCACAACTGGATAATCATTGTATGCTTTTGCTCTAAAATACCCTTGAATCATTGGCTCGTTGTATGCCAGTGGGGTTTTCCACACCAATGTATCAGGCAATGCTTCAATAGCTAAATCACGAAATTGGCTAGAATCTTTTGCTAAATTTTCTAACCAGTGCGTATAATCTCTATATTTTTTGTTACTCACTTCGTATATATCCATACGAAAAGAACTAACCGTTTTTCTACGCAAAGTATTATTCCATTGTCTCATCTCGTTTTCTTCCGTGTTCATTCCCATTGCAAAAGTGCCTCCTCTAACCAATACAGTTCCTTCGTAAGGGTCATTTTTTCCAGCGATCATTTGAATCGAATTTGCAGGCTTGTTTTCTAATGTTGCGAATAAGGTAGGACCTAACAATAATATCGCTAAAAACATCAAAATACTGTTAATAAAATTCATATAAAATATTTAGGCTAATCAGGGTTAAATAGTGTTGCGAATATACTTTGTTTTTACTTATTTAACGAGGCCAATTGTATATTCTTATGTAGTTAATAACCTAAATTTAGGGTATGAATAAGCGGTTCCTACTAAATTTATGCTTTATTTTAACATTTCCTTTTTGGGTAAAAGCACAAAATAGCCCTCTGTCCGTGGGAAAATGGGCTAAAATAGGTGCTACCAAGCAAGGGATTTACAAATTGTCAGGCGTACAATTAAGGAGTCTTGGGTTTAATTTGCCGGTTCCCACCAATCAACTTCAACTTTTTAGCTTTGATGTATCCAATTTAAATGACCAGGTTCCCTCAAATCCTCCACTAGGTTTTGTAGAAAACGCCCTTAAGGTAATAGATGGGGGAGATGGTCAAATAAACGAGAATGATTATATCTTATTTTACAATCAAGGTCCTGTTATTTGGAAATTTGATCCTGTTTTAAATCGTAAAGTGCACTTAAATTACACACACACCGATACCCTCTTTTATTTTTTAACGATTGGTCAAAATGGAAAAAGAATTGCTACCAACAATCTACAAGTCAACGGAAATTTTGTGAAGGATTTATTTTCACAGCATTTGCTGTATGAAAAAGACAGTGTCTCTTTGTTAAATAGTGGTAAGAAATTATTTGGTCCACCGATGGGACAGGGTAATGATAAGCAACCCCAATTGACTTGCTCTTTTTCAACGCAAGGGATGAATGCACAAAGTGAATTAACAGCGTATATGCAAGTTGCTTCAACAAGTTATCAAGTAAATGGGCAGTTTAATTTTTTATTGAATGATCAATATTTACATACCACTTTTTTGCCTCCGGTTTCTGGAATGTTATTTGATGACATTGCCTCAGAAAAAAAAGACAATTTCCTCCTCAGTAATCAATCTATTTGGCCCAATCTATCTACGCTAAAAATTGGCTATACTTCTTCGAATCCATCAGCAACTGGATGGATTGATTTTGTTGAAATTAATATAAAGAGGCCTATTGGTTTTTGGCAGGATAGTACCTTAGCTTTTAGCATAGAAGACGAATTATCGAGTGGTAAGATTGCCAATTGTAGCATTCAAAATATGGATACCACTACCCTTATTTGGGATGTCACCAACGAACAAAATCCACAAGAAATAAAATGGACTGTTGATGCCAATGGGGTTGGAAGTTTTTTGCAGGCAATGGATACGGTGGCTACTTTTTTTGGCGTTAAACAAAATGCTTTTGAATTGCCCTTTTTATTAGGCCCAATTGCCAATCAAAACACACTTCAATACAAAAATGGTGTTGATTATGTAATTATTACGGCTCCTTCATACTTAAATGCAGCCAATCGGTATCAACAATTTCAAGTTTCAAAATTTGGCAGAAAAGCAATTGTAGTCAATGTAAAAGAATTGTACAATGATTTTTCAGGTGGACAAGTAAGCCCCATAGCCATTCGTAATTATTTAAAATATATAAGCAACTATGCGATACAAAATAAAGTGAGTGGACCTAGCTATTTATTATTGTTGGGAATAGGCAATTTTAATGCAAGGAGCATCAACCCAAACAATGAATTACCCACTTATGAAAGTGAAAATGCGACTTCTATACTAACAAGCTTTACTTCAGATGATTTTTTTTCAATTTTAACAGACAATGATGATATTAATAACTATAATGCTGTCAAAAATTTGTCCTTGAGTGTGGGGCGCATTCCTGCAAGGTCAGCAAAGGAAGCCGATACGCTTATTCAAAAATTGATCAATTACCAGAACAATAATATTGGAGGGTTATGGGAAAATAAAATTACATGGGTGGCAGATGATGCTGATTACAATTTACATTTACAAGATGCTGAATCCATTATTGGAAATTTGCAAGCAAAAGAGGCACACTGGGATCATCAAAAAATTTACCTTGATTTATTTTCAGCAGTGAGTTCACCAACCGGGAACACATATCCTTTGGCATTCAATGCCATTCAACAAGCTATTCAGGAAGGGAGTTTGCTTTTAAATTATACAGGACATGGAAATTACCTTCGATTAGCGGAGGAGGCAGTTATTTCACAAGCACAATTTGACTTATGGAATAATGCAAGCAAATTGCCTTTGATGGTAACAGCTTCCTGTAATTTTGCTCCTTTTGATCAACCTAATTTGTCCGCAATTGCATGGGATGCATTGATGAAAAGTAGCAATGGAATTATTGGACTCGTAGCAGCCAATAGATTGGTATTTGCTTATAGTAACAAACAAATGAATGATTTATTTATCCAGCAATTGTTGGTCAAAAATAAAATGGGCAAATACAATACAATTGGAGAAGCGTTACAGTTGGCAAAGCAACTTAATTGGACACAAGGAGGTGATCGGCTAAACGACTTGAAATTTAATTTAATGGGGGACCCAGCAATGCTTTTAAACTTACCAAATATGGATTTGGTCATCTATTCACTTAATGATAAATCTTATAAAAGAAAAGATACTTTATTATCCGGCAATAAATATACCATTCAAGGGGCTGTGGTTAAAAATGGGGTTGTACAAGCCGGTTACTCAGGTCAATTGGCAATTGTTATTTACGATGCCACAAAAATAAAAAAAACGCTTGCAAATGTGCCAACAAGTATGTCGGTACCTGTCACAGTACAAGAGAATGTTTTGTTTAAGGGGCGTGCAAGTGTTACAAATGGAATGTTTAAAATTGATTTTTTGTTGCCCCTTCAAATGACAACGCCAACCTGCCCTTTAAAAATTGTAATGGCAACCACAGATACCAATAAGGTAGCGGTGGCAATTTTGGATTCTATTTATGTAAAGTATTCCTCGAATGTCCATTCAAACGATACGACGGGTCCTTCCATCAATGCTTTTTTGAATGAACCCCTTTTTAAACAAGGAGGTTGGGCAATACCCAATTCAACCCTGTATATGCATTTAGTGGACAGTTCGGGCATTCAAACTTCGGGGAATGCACTGGGCCAGGATTTAGTGGTCTACATAGATCAAAATCCTGTTCCTATTGTACTCAATAATTATTTTATTGCCAGTGTTGATTCCTATACGACTGGCGATGTAATGTATGCACTCCCTACTTTATCGGAAGGGCTGCACAAATGCGTCGTGAAAGCATGGGATTTGTTGGGGAATAGCAATTCAACTTCAATGACTTTTGAGGTACCTGCTGCACAACCATTGCGTTTCAAAAATCCAATAAATTATCCCAATCCATTTACCAATAAGTCAAGGTTTAGTTTTGAAACAAATAAGTTGGATAATAAGGAAACCTATAGCTTTGAAATCATAGATTTAGCAGGAAATATTTTATACCAAAATAACAATCCAATTACCATTGGCAATAGGGTTTATTTTGATTGGAATGCGCAGACTTTATCAGGTTTGAGCATTGGCCATGGTACTTATTGGTATAGATTTATAATAAATTCTAATAACCAAACATATTCTTTGACAAATAACTGTATTAAATTATAGAGAGTGGTATTTTTTTTTTAACTTCAATTTTTTATAACTCCAACGCATGCATAAAAATTTTCAAAGCGGTAAAAAACTCATTCTGTTGATTTGTTTTTTTACGATGTTCATTTGCAGTCAAGCACAAACAACATTGAAATTACAAAGCACAGCGGTTCCTTTTATGATGATTTCTCCAGATGCACGTTCGGGGGGAATGGGAAATCTTTCTTTGGGAATGACACCTGAAGCCAATGACTTATTTGGGAACACCGCTAAATTACCTTACTTAAATGAACGCCAAGGATTTTTAATAAACTATACGCCTTGGTTAAAAGATTTAGGATTAAGTGATGTATACCTTGCGAGTGCAGGTTATTACAAAAAGCTTTCTGACCAAAGTGCCCTAAATACTTCTTTGCGTTTTTTTAGTTTGGGTAATATTGATTTTACAGACGAATCTGGTTTAACAACTTTACCTTCCCAACGACCTTCTGAATTTAGTTATGACATTGGGTACAGCCTCTTGTTGACGGATAAATTAAGTTTAGGTGCTACCTTAAGGTATATTTATTCTAAATTGGTTCAGGGCTCTTTTGGTACATCTGCTATAAATTATAAAGCAGGAAGTACTGCTGCTGCTGACATCTCACTATTTTACAAACAAAAAGAAGATTTGAGTGGTTTTCATGCAGGGTTGCTTTTATCAAACCTCGGAGGTAAAATAAGTTATTCTAATGAAACAAAAAATAAGTATTTTATTCCAGCAAATATTGGCATAGGCGTTGGATATTTAAATAAGTTTGATGTTGACAATTCAATTGAATTTGGGGTGGATATAAACAGGTTAATGGTTCCAGCCAACCCAGACAATACAAATTCGGCTTCCGTTAATCAGTATTTTACACAATCTGTCATTAATAGTTATTTTAATTCTTTTTCAAATCAATATGGGATGCCTTTTTCTGAATCTTTAAAAGCTTCTGTTGGGCTTGAATATAATTATACCAATAAGTTTTTTTTAAGAGGAGGTTATTTTATGGATAACAATAAGAATTTAGGCAATATGCAATATTTTACCTTAGGCACTAGCTTTCAATATGAACAGTCAAAGTTTAACATAAGTTATTTAGTCCCTTCAGGGGGAGGACTCACCAAAAATCCGTTGTCGAATACCCTAAGATTTGGTAGCATCTTCTTTTTTTAATAATAGCTTGTTAATTTAAGGATACAAGCGCATTATTCTTACAGATTTGCCTAAATTTGATGCTTATGTTAGCATCCATACAAATTGTAAATAAGAGCCATCATCCATTGCCCACTTACGCAACTGCTGGAGCTTCTGGCATGGATATCAGAGCCTATCTAACAGCACCCATATCATTAGCGCCAATGGAAAGAGCCTTGATACCAACTGGGCTACACATAGCAATTCCTGAAAATTGGGAGGCACAAATAAGACCAAGGAGTGGCTTGGCGATCAAACAAGGGTTAACCTGCTTAAATGCTCCTGGGACCATCGATGCTGACTACAGAGGAGAAATCAAGGTAATCCTTATTAATTTATCAACTGAAATGCAAACCATTCAAGATGGGGATAGAATTGCACAACTTGTATTTCAGCAAATTGAAAAAGCAGCGTGGCAATTGGTACAAGAATCCTCATTACCTGATACCGAAAGGGGCAACGGTGGCTTTGGGCATACAGGTAAACAATAAACTAAAGTACAATGAACGCAAAACACTTCTTTATTTTACTCATTATTTTTGTACTTGCTGCATGTGCTACTTCCAGAAAAGTGCAAGTCATCCAAAATGCGTTATCAAAAAAAGATACGACGGCTTATCAAATAATAGCAGAAAAAACGAGTGTAGATTCTAGCCAAATAGTCAAAGATATTATAGAGAAAATTGCCAATACGAAGTTTACTTTTAATACCATGAATGCTAAGGTGAAATTGGTTTATGAAACAGTCAATAACACGGATGCTTTTATTGCAAACATAAGTATTGATAAAGGCAAGTCAATTTTTATTACGGTGAGGGGCACAATGGGTGTGATAGGACTTAAAGCAATCATCACAAAGGATAGTATTGTATTATTTTATCCATTAAATAAAAAAGTAGAATTACGTCCAATGTCCTACATACAAGAGTTGGTAAAAATTCCTTTTACCTACAATACCATCGAAGACTTAATTGTAGGCAATCCAATATTTATGGAGGCTGCTAAATTAGGCTCATACAAAATGAATAACAATAAATTACAAGTGGGCATGACGGGTACCATATTTAAAAACCTGATTACTTTGAGTGAAGACAATAGTAAGGTTTTGCATATTAAATTGGATGATATTGACATAAACCAACATCGAACTTGCGATATTACTTATTCAAATCATAACGAAGTTCTTCAAAGTCAGTTTCCACTTAACCGAGATATTGCAATTGCTGCCCAATCAAAATTGGATATCCATATGGAATTAAAGGATTATTCCTTTAATGATCCTTTAAAATATACCTTTGTGGTTCCAAAATCAGGAAAAAAAAGATAATTTTTGAAACAAAATAAATTATGATTAAAAAGGGTGCGATTTTATTTTTTTTATGCTTAGTAATGGTCATAAATACTTTTGCTCAAAATAATTTGAGTAGAGAAGAGTTGCAAAAACAAGAACAAACTTTAAGAAAAGAATTGGCAGCCTTGAACCAGCTAAAAGAGCAAATTCAGAAAAATAAAAAAAGTACATTGGCCCAAATGGCTGTTATTAAAAGTAAAATTGCAAAAAGAGAAGCATTGGTAAATAGTATCGCAAAGCAAGTTAAATTAATTGATGACGCCATTGCTTCCAATCAAAAAGACATTGAAAATTTAAACAATGAACTTAATACCCTAAAAAGTAATTACGAAAAAAGTATTGTCTTTGCCTATAAAAACAGAAGCGGCTATGAATATTTGAATTTTCTTTTTTCTGTAAATAGTTTTAATGATGCCGTAAAGCGAATAACCTATTTGAGAAGTTATCGACAAAATAGAGAAGCGCAAGCCCATGCAATAGACATGTCTCAAAAGTATTTAAATGTTAAAATTGGTCAATTAGGATCCAATAAAAAAGATCGATTAATTACATTAGGCGTTCAAAATGAACAGTTAAAAGTGTTGGTGGATGATAAAAAAGAACAGACTAAAATCATAACTCAACTCAAAGGGAAAGAGCAAGAAGTAACGGCACAACTTGTACAAAAAGAAGGTCAAAGAAAAAAAATGCAAGCTGCTTTGCTAACCATCATTAGGAGAGAAACCTTAGAAGCAGAAAAACGAGAAAAAGAGCGACTTGCAAAAGCAAAAGCTACTAATGATGCTGCCGTAAAAGGGAAGACGGAAACCAATAATAGTAAGCCTATTTCAAAAATTGGAGGCAGAGTGGGAGGGGTAGAAGGGGGGTTGACAAAAACCACTGGCGACCGTCCTTATTCAGTATTAGAGACTTCAGTTGAAGGAAGAGAGGCTTCAATTTCAATTGAAAATAGTAAGGGTACTTTGCCGTGGCCAGTTGACAAAGGAAATGTCTTTGTTCATTTTGGTGTTGAAAATATTCCGGGTACCAAGTTGAATCGGAAAAGTGATGGCATTGAATTAGCTGTTCCAAAAGGGAGTTTAGTGAAAAGTGTGGCCAATGGCATCGTAAAATATACGGGCGATATTAATGGAGACTTAACCGTTTTTGTACAACATGGTAAATATTTTTCTACCTATACGCATTTAAGTAGTATCAATGTTTCCGTGGGGCAGGAAGTAAGAGGGGGAACGACTTTAGGCAGGTCGGGTGTGAATATTGAAGGGGAAGGTTCCTTGCTTTTTATGATTAGTAATGATAAAGGGTCTTTTTTAGATCCTGAAAACTGGTTAAAAGCCAGTAGATAAGCTCAATTTTCATTTTCTCCCATTGTTTATTTATATTACAATTCTATAAACGATTGAAATGTCTAAATTTATTTTATCCTTTGATCAAGGAACCACGAGCAGTCGTGCCATTTTATTTGATCATCAAGGCCAAATACAAGGAATTGCGCAAAAAGAATTTACACAACATTTTCCAAAACCGGGATGGGTGGAGCATGATGCAATGGAAATTTGGAGCACGCAAATTGGCGTAGCAAGTGAAGCCATTAGCCATCAAAATTTATCGTTAACGGATATTGCAGCTATTGGCATTACCAATCAAAGAGAAACGACTGTGGTTTGGAATCATAAAACAGGCTTACCCATTTATAATGCAATTGTTTGGCAGGATCGAAGAACAGCTGACTATTGCGATGCATTAAAAGCACAAGGCAAGGCAGAGATGATTCAAGAAAAAACCGGCTTGGTGATTGATGCTTATTTTTCGGGTTCAAAAGTGAAGTGGATACTCGATAACGTAGCTGGTGCAAGAGATTTAGCAGCAAATGGCGATTTGTGCTTTGGTACTATTGATACTTGGTTAGTATGGAAATTGACCAATGGTAAAGTGCATGTGACAGATGCGACCAATGCTTCTAGAACCATGTTATTTAATATACACACTTTGGAATGGGACAAGGAATTATTGGAATTATTGGATATCCCGGTTTCAATTTTACCGACCGTAAAAACAAGTAGTGAAATTTATGGCTATACCAATCATTTGTTTGCCCATCATGAAGTTCCTATAGCAGGTATAGCAGGTGATCAACAAGCTGCTTTATTTGGACAAATGTGTACAGCGCCAGGTATGGTAAAAAACACCTATGGTACTGGATGTTTTATGCTCATGCATACGGGCGAAAAAGCAGTTAGCTCAAAAAATAATTTATTAACAACGATTGCGTTGCAATTGAATGGGCATACTTATTATGCTTTAGAAGGAAGTGTTTTTATTGGTGGAGCAGTTGTGCAATGGTTAAGAGATGGGCTCCATTTAATTAGGCAATCATCAGAGGTTGAAGCACTAGCAAGTCAGGTTGAAACTACCGATGGCGTGTATGTAGTTCCGGCATTTGCAGGATTGGGTGCGCCCTATTGGAATCAACATGCAAGAGGAACCATTGTAGGCATTACCAGGGGTACCTTAGCTGCGCATATAGCGAGAGCTGCATTGGAAAGTATTGCATTTCAAAGTTATGATTTACTAAAAGCAATGGAAGCAGATGCGGGAATACCTATTGCAGCGTTAAGGGTTGATGGGGGCGCTACTAATAATAATATGTTGATGCAATTTCAATCAGATATTGTAAACACAAAAGTTGTTAGACCAACCATGGTGGAAACAACTGCTTTAGGGGCAGCTTATTTAGCGGGGCTTGCAGTAGGTTTTTGGAAAGACATTGAAGAACTGCGGTTAAAATGGCAGATCGAACATGTGTTTGAGCCCATGATTACTGAATCAGATAGAACCGAAAAAATACAAGGTTGGGTGCGGGCAATTAAAGCAACCAATAATTGGTAATTAAATAATCAGTCAAATCATTTATTCATATCTACAACCATAATGTTGTAACAAAATCAAAAAAAGATGACCCCTTTTATAGCAGAATTTTTTGGAACAGCCATTGTAATTGTTATTGGTAATGGCGTAGTTGCCAATGTTGTTTTACCCAAAACAAAAGGCAATAATGCAGGTCTTTTAGCCATTGTTTTTGGTTGGATGATTGCTGTTTTTGTTGGTGTATATTGCTCCGCATCAATTAGTGGTGGGCATTTAAACCCAGCCGTTACCATTGCTTTGGCAACGGCCGGAAAATTTAGTTGGTCACTAGTGCCTGCCTATATTTTAGCCCAAATTTTTGGAGCGATGATTGGCGCAGGGTTTGTGTGGTTGTTGTATAGACCTCAATTTAATGAGGCAAAGGAAGCTTCCGATAAATTAGCCTGTTTTTCAACCGGACCCTCGATAAGAGATTTAAAACAAAACTTCTTCGTTGAAACTATCGCCACATTTATTTTTTTATTGGGCATCTTCTTAATTAAGCCTGCAGGCATTGAAATGGGTGCGATGTCCGCCTTGCCGGTATCTTTATTAGTAGCCGGAATTGGTTTTGGACTAGGTGGTCCCACTGGCTGGGCAATTAATCCAGCCAGAGATTTAGGCCCTAGAATTATGCATTTTGTGCTTCCTATCAAGGGAAAAGGGTCCAGTGATTGGGGATATGCCCTCATTCCAGTATTGGGACCCATGCTAGGCGGAATATTAGCTGCTATTATCTACTTACAATTTTTGCAATAATGGTGTAAAATCATACCTTTGCACCCGAAACCGAAAATTATGTCAACAGCAGGTAAAATTAAACAAGTTATTGGTGCGGTAGTGGACGTGCAATTTACAAATCAAAATGCACTCCCTGAAATATACAACGCACTTGAAATCACTCGTCCAGGTGGTGAAAAATTAGTCCTTGAAGTACAACAACATTTAGGAGAAGATAGCGTTCGTGCTATTGCGATGGATGGTACCGAAGGTTTAGTAAGGGGTATGGAAGTAATTGATTTGGGTAAACCCATTTCAATGCCAATTGGAGAAGGTATCAATGGTCGTTTGTTTAATGTAACAGGAGATGCCATTGATGGTTTACCTCAATTAGACAAAACCAATGGTCGTCCTATTCACGCGAACCCTCCAAAATTTGAGGACTTAAGTACTGCATCTGAAGTTTTGTTTACAGGTATTAAAGTAATTGATTTAATTGAACCTTATGCAAAGGGCGGAAAAATTGGTTTGTTCGGTGGTGCGGGAGTAGGAAAAACAGTATTGATCCAAGAGTTAATTAACAATATCGCAAAAGGACACGGAGGTTTATCAGTGTTCGCTGGTGTAGGAGAAAGAACACGTGAGGGTAATGACTTATTACGTGAGATGATTGAAGCAGGTATCATGAAATATGGTGATGCTTTCAAACATAGTATGGAAGAAGGTGGATGGGATTTAAGCAAAGTAAACTTAGAAGAATTAAAAGAATCTAAAGCTACTTTCGTTTTCGGTCAAATGAATGAGCCTCCTGGAGCACGTGCGCGTGTTGCCTTAAGTGGTTTGACGATTGCTGAATATTTCCGTGATGGAGATGGAACTGGAAAAGGAAAAGACATTTTGTTCTTCGTAGACAATATCTTCCGTTTCACACAAGCAGGTTCTGAGGTATCAGCTTTATTAGGTCGTATGCCATCAGCGGTAGGTTACCAACCAACACTTGCCACGGAGATGGGTTTGATGCAAGAAAGAATTACTTCTACAAAAAATGGTTCTATTACTTCTGTACAAGCCGTATATGTACCTGCGGATGACTTAACGGATCCAGCCCCAGCAACTACATTTGCACATTTGGATGCAACGACTGTATTGTCTCGTAAAATTGCCGATTTAGGTATTTATCCAGCAGTGGATCCATTGGATTCAACTTCAAGAATATTAACACCTGCTATTGTTGGTCAAGCACATTATGATACAGCCCAAAGGGTAAAAATGATTTTACAACGTTATAAAGAATTACAAGATATCATCGCCATCTTAGGGATGGATGAATTGAGTGATGAAGATAAATTAGTGGTTTCTCGTGCGCGTCGTGTACAACGTTTCTTATCTCAACCTTTCCACGTTGCGGAACAATTTACTGGATTGAAAGGTGTTTTTGTTTCTATTGAAGATACGATTCGTGGGTTTAATGCCATTATGGATGGTGAAGTAGATGCCTACCCTGAAGCAGCTTTCAACTTGGTAGGAACTTTAGAAGATGCTATTGAGAAAGGTAAGAAAATGATGGCTTAATTTATTTAAAACTGAAACATGTTATTGGAAATATTAACACCTGAGAAAAAATTATACAGCGGCAATGTTCAAGGCGTAATTTTGCCTGGCATTGGTGGAAAATTTGAAGTGTTAGATAGACATGCCCCTTTGGTAAGTGCCCTTGGGATTGGTCAAGTCAAAGTATTGCAACAAGGAGCAGCTTCAGAAACCTATGACATACAAGGTGGTTTTGTAGAAGTAATCAATAACAAAGCTACTGTGTTAGTGGAAGGTGTTTTATCTTAGATAATAACAAAAAATTATAATTTCTAGAATCCCTTGGTGAAAAGCCGAGGGATTTTTTTTATATATTCACAAAGTGAAAAAATTTCACGACAAGAAAAAAATGAAGAAAACTTTTCCTGTTATATTTACTTTAATTGCGCTATCTATTTTGGGTATTTTATTTATCCAAATTACTTGGTTACAAGGCTTGATGATTATTTCAAAAAATCAATTATCAGATAAAATAAATCAATCCGCCATATTAGTATCAAATGAGGTAGGTAAAAAAATGAACAGCGGCCTTTCACTCCGTTTTCCAAATAGGCATAAAAGGTTAGGAGAAGAATACCATATTCATAATTTCGAAGAATCTTCTATTGCAGATATCTACAATCAAAAAGAGTTTAATGCAAGCATTGATGCAGCTTTACAAAAATATGGGATTAATGACCTCAAATATGAATTTGCGGTTACAGATAAAAAAGGAAATATTGAATTTAAAAGTTCAAAATTTGAAGATGCTTTTGTCGATGAAGTAAATACATTGCAAGTTAGGCTTCCAGTAATTCCACAAGATATTATAGAACCAGTAGGGCCATTTGAAACAATCATTTTACTTGTACCACAGGTAAAATTATATTTATTGCATTCATTGCAATGGGTGATAATGGGTGCAATTTTATTTATACTCATAGTACTAGCAGCTTTTTTTATTACCGTAAAGTCGTTACTTACCCAAAAGAAGTTAAATGAAATTAAACGAGATTTCATAAATAACATGACGCATGAATTGAAAACACCTATTGCCACAATTTCATTGGCAGTGGATGCTTTGAAAAGTCCAAAAGTTCAAGTTGATGCAGCCTCAGTTGGGTATTTCAGTACAATTATTAAGGAAGAAAATGTTCGCATGAACAAACATGTAGAAGTTATTTTACAAGCAGCTCAATTAGAAAAAAAAGAGTATCAATTAAACAAGCACCCTTTTGATATTCACGATATGCTATTTGGCGTTTTGGATAGTTTTAAATTACAATTAGATGCAAAGCCATCGCAAATTCATACCAATTTTGATGCCGATCCCTCTGAAATTGAAGCAGATGAAGAATACATGTTGCATGTGTTTTCAAATTTAATTGATAATGCTATTAAATATTCTAAAGAAACAATTGATATCACCATTACAACCTTAACACTTCCTGCTGAAATTCAAATTATCATTGAGGACAAGGGAATTGGCATGAGCGCAGACACAGCAAAACATATTTTTGAAAAATTTTATCGAGCACATACAGGTAATGTTCATAACGTGAAAGGTTTTGGACTGGGAATGAGCTATGTAAAGTGGGCAATAGATATTCACAAAGGGAAAATAAAAGTAGAAAGTGAAGAAGGGGTGGGTACAAAAATGATCATCACTTTACCTGTTGCTTAATCCAAAATAAGCATCCATCGCCATAGCTTAAAAAACGATATTGGTTATCTAGTGCATGCATATATATCTCTCTCCATTTATCCCCTGTAATAGCCGCAATCAGCAACAATAATGTTGATTTAGGTTGGTGAAAATTGGTTACCAAAGCATCACATATTTTAAAAGAGTAGCTAGGAGTAATGATCAACTGAGTCTTGGTAATGAGGCGTGTGCAATGATGTGTATGTAAAAGATTTATGAGTGTTTTTAATGCATCTTGAACAGGAATACTTAGATCCAATAATTCATAGGCCTCCCATTGTGCTAAATGTAAATCCGAAAGTTGAATTACTTTGTTTTTTTGTTGATCGTAAACAGTTGCTTTAACGCCAAGCCAATATAAAGTTTCCAGCGTACGCAAACTAGTTGTGCCAACAGCAATGATGGGATTTTTTATTTCACATATCTTATAAAATAAGTCTTCAATGATATCGAGGTTTACTTCTATAAATTCTGCATGCATGTCATGTGCATCAATGGTTGCCGCTTTTACAGGCATAAAAGTTCCTGCACCTACATGCAAAGTCACAAATTGTTGATGAATTCCTTTTTGTTGTAAACGATCAAAAATTTGTTGATTAAAATGTAAGCCAGCGGTAGGTGCTGCAACAGAGCCTTCCTCAACGGCATAGGTAGTTTGATATCGATCTTTGTCTTCCTCGTTCGCACTTCGTTGAATATAAGGGGGAAGTGGAATTTGTCCAACATTGTTTAGTATTTCTGAAAAAACCAATTCAGTAGCATTCCAACTAAATTCAATCGTAAATTTTCCTGCTTCCTGTTTTATTTTGCGCGCACTTATAAGAACCGTTTTTTGGTTAATGATTATTTCTTTGGTTAAAATTGCTTCCTTCCATTTTTTTGCACCACCAACCAAGCAAATCCATTCAACTTTCTCTTTTGCCTGCATGGCAAGTAATACGGGCGTGTATTTTTCAGAGGGCTCCAAGCAAAAAATCTCAATAGCACTTTGTTTACTATCCGCAGCACTGTTAAATTTTTCAAACAAAATTCTTGCAGCGATTACTTTGCTATTGTTAAAAAATAACGTAGCGTTGGCAGGAATAAAGTTTGCTATATGGGCATAAGTGCTTTCTGCTTGTATCTCACCATCCCACACCAATAATTTGCTAGCAGACCTACCTACGGCAGGGGTAAAAGCAATTTGGGCAGGTAGAAGTGGATAATCAAAATCATCAATAGCGTAGGAAGGTTTCATGAACATATTGCAAAGGTACATTTAGCGTAAAAGATGGCCTAATTCCTAAGTTATAAACCTTATAGATGAGGTTATCCACATCATTTAACATAGAATTTTCGTGAAATTTAGCAAAATTGAACTAAAACCTATGCTAGTGCTTGCTTTCAGCTTGGTTCATTTCTTGTGGAAAACTAGAAAGGCTAATTTTGCAATTAAAAGTGGGAAAAAGTGTTATTTTGTGTTAACAAGTGGTAAAAATATAATTAATTATTCACAATGACAGGCTTTCACGGAGAATATCAATCAACTATCGACGCTAAAGGGCGTTTCCTGGTTCCCGGCAGTTTGAAAAAACAGTTGGCCGAAGGGGAAACGCGTTTTATTGTGAGTAGGGGTTTTGAGAAGTGTTTGACACTTTATCCATTGAATAGCTGGCAAAAGATATTAGACAAGATTAGTCAATTAAATGACTTCGATCCTAAAGTACGTCAGTTTAGGCGTCAATTTTTAGGGGGCGCAACCGAGGTTGAAATGGATAGTGCTGGACGTTTACTATTACCACCAACTTTAAGAGAATTTGCTTTGCCGGGCAAAGAAATTGTGTTGGCTGCTGCTTTAGATCGTTTTGAAATTTGGGATGCAAATTCCTATAAACAGCTCTTTGAAGATTTCTCTGCAGATGAATTTAGTAATCTGGCACAAGAGGTAATGTCAGGTGTTAACAAAAAAGATTAAGGAAAAGTGATTACCAACCCTACATCCAACATTCCGCAATCTGAATATCATATCCCTGTCTTATTTCATGAATCAATTGAACAACTTAAGATTCTACCCAATGGGATTTATGTAGATGCAACATTTGGAGGTGGTGGACATAGTCGTGGTATCTTGTCAAAATTAGGACCAACAGGTCGCTTAATTGCTTTTGATCAAGATGCAGATGCTAAGCATAATATACCAATTGATGATCGTCTTTTATTTGTGCCAGAAAATTTCAGGTACCTGCATCGGTTTTTAAGATTGCACAAAATTGACCAAGTGGATGGAGTACTTGCAGACTTGGGGGTAAGTAGTCATCAGTTTGACGAAGGTTCAAGAGGTTTTTCTACACGCTTTGATGGACCATTTGATATGAGAATGGATCAGCGACAAGATAAAACTGCTGCGCAAGTCATTGAAAACCTAGATGAAACAGCTTTGCATAAAATGTTTGAACAGTATGGTGAAGTAACGAATTCGAAAACTTTAGCCAAACATATTGTTGAAAATCGCAAACATGTTAAAATGAAAACGGTACAAGATTTTAAAAACCTAATTGCTCCTGTAGTCAAAGGAAATCCGAATAAATATTGGGCGCAAGTTTTTCAAGCCATTCGAATTGAAGTAAATGAAGAGATGGAAGTATTGAATGAGTTTCTTACGCAATTGCCAATGGTCATGAAGCCAGGTGGTCGTGCAGTAATCATTACTTTTCACTCAATTGAAGACCGCTTAGTGAAGAATGCTTTTAAAGTTGCCCCAGATGAAGAAAATAAAAACAATCCATTTCTCTCCAATCCAAGAGAAGTGATTTGGAAGATCATTACTAAAAAACCTGTAATGGCTTCTGAAATTGAGATGAAACAAAACAATCGAAGCAGAAGTGCAAAGTTGCGCGCTGCTGAAAGAGTATAAATTGTATGTCCGCACCCGAAAAACAAACCACAAAGAATGCATTCAAAAACATTCTTAACTATCAATGGATTGTAGACAACATTCCATTCTTCCTTTTCTTGGCATTCATTGCTATTCTTTATATAGCAAACGGGCATCTTGCCGACAAAACGGTAAGACAAATTAATGCTTCTCAAAAACAAATCAAGGAATTGCAATATGAATACAAAACCATTAAAGCGGATTTGATGCGTCGTAATCTTTCTGTTGAAATTGAAAAAGCAATGGAACCTTACGGACTTGTCGCGGCAAAAGAAATGCCTATACGCATTGCAATTGAAAAACGAATAATAACAAAACAAGTGACTTCAAAGTAATGGATGTAAAACGTGACATATTATGGAGGGTGTATTTAAGCTATATTTTGGTAGTGCTTGTATGTGCTGCCATCATTGGAAAAGCATTTTATATTCAACAAATTCAAGGTGCATATTGGAAAGGTTTAAGTGATAGTTTACACCAAAAAATTATATCTATACCCGCGGCACGTGGTACTATTTATAGTGATGATGGTCAAATGTTAAGTACCAATATGCCCGCATTTGACATTTTTATTGACTTTAGAGTTGCGCCTTTGCATGAAAAAAACAACAAACTATTTAATGAAAAAATTGACTCAGTTTGTGATTCATTATCTTTTTTATTTAAAGATAAAAGCCCTTTAGCCTATAAAGCAGAATTGTCCAGTGCATTTGATGCAAATAATGGCAATTATGAGTTTAAGAAAAAAATTGATTATCATCAGTATCTAAAACTTACCAATTTCCCATTATTTAAATTAGGAAGGTATAAAAGTGGTTTAATTGCTATTGAAAGAAATACTAGATTAAATCCTTTTGGAAATATTGGTTATCGTACGATTGGCTTGGCAAGGGATGAAAATAAAGTGGGATTAGAAAGTGCCTATGATACTGTTTTGGCTGGCCAAGATGGACGACAATTAGTAAGGGCTATTGCAGGTGGGGTTACGGTTCCAGTTCAAGAAGGCGAGTTTGTGGTAGCACCTGAAACAGGAAAAGATATTGTCAGCAATATAGATGTCTTTATTCAACAGGTTACGGAAAATGCTTTGAATAAAATGATGATAAGTAACGCTGCTGAAAAAGGAGTAGCCATCGTAATGGAAGTGAAGACAGGAAAAATAAAGGCAATCGCGAATTTGGGTAAAGTGGGTGAAGGAAAATATGCGGAGATTTTAAATTATGCAACCGAAGTGAGAGAGCCTGGTTCAACTTTCAAATTAGTAACGCTATTGTCTGCATTAGAACAAGGCGCAAAGTTAACGGATAGAATAAATTTGGAAGGCGGTTTATGGAATTATGGGGGCAAAACAGTCAAAGATGCAGAACAAAATGGGAAACATGATGCATCTGTTTTGGAGGCATTTGAAGAGAGCTCAAATGTAGGTATGGCGAAATTAGCAATTACATATTTTGTACCTAATCCTGCAAGTTATTATCAACAGCTTTCTAAATTAAGAATGGATTCTGTTTCTGGTATTGATTTAAAGAATGAAGGAAAGCCTCAAATAACGAAACCAGGAAGTAAGTTGTGGGCTGCAACAACGCTGCCTTGGATGGCTTTTGGTTATAATATTGGCGTTGCGCCCATACAAACCATTACGCTATATAATTCCATTGCGAATAATGGTGTTATGATGCGGCCTTATTTGGTAAATGCAATTAAGGAAGAAGGCATCACAATTAAGACAATCGAACCAAAAGCATATCCTTGGAAAGTGGCTTCTCCATCTACTTTGCAATCTTTGAAAATTGCTTTAGAAGGAGTTTGCACAAAGGGAACTGCAAAAAATTTATTTGCAAATAGTTTATACAAAGTGGCAGGAAAAACAGGCACTGCCTTGGTTTCAAATGGAACAAAATTTTATTCAGAAAATATTTTTCAGTCTTCATTTGTTGGTTATTTTCCTGCTGATAATCCACAATACACAATTGCTGTAATTATTATAAATCATCCTAATAGTCTTAAACACTTTGGTGCTGTTGTCGCAGGGCCAGTTTGGAAAGAAATTGCGGACAGACTGTATTCAACGTATATTAAAAATAAGTTAGAAATCTTGCCTAGTTCTTCAATAAAAGATAGTCAATTGTTTCAGTATGCTATATCAAATATTGCATTTAAAACAATTGTAAAAAATTTATCAATCCCATATGTTGATTCTACCCAATCAAGGGATTGGATAAATGTGCAAGGGGCAGGCCTAAATGTAAAAGCAACACCTCAATTATTTACTGATAGTACGATGCCGAATATGTTGGGTTTGAAATTGCAAGATGCTTTATGGTTGTGTGAAAAGAAAGGTTTACAAGTAAGATGTGTTGGAAAAGGAAAAGTTATAGGTCAAAGCATTGTACAGGGTCAGGTCATTACCAGAGGACAACAAATTCAAATCCAATTGAACGAATGAAAACTTTACAATCAATATTATTTGGCGTAGCACTTAGAGAAGTTGTAGGGACAACCAACCTGCAGGTAAGTGATCTTCAAATTGATTCAAGGAAGGTGACCAATAATGCTGTATTTGTTGCCATTAAAGGAGTTCAAGTTGATGGGCACAATTTTATAGCCACCTCTATTCAAAATGGAGCTAAGGTAATCGTTTGTGAAACATTGCCAACAACTATTAATAAGGAGATAACGTATATAATGGTAGAAAATGCCCAAGTAGCATTGGCCATCATGGCAGATCAATTTTATGATCAACCTTCTGCCAAAGTTAAATTAGTGGGTGTAACAGGAACCAATGGGAAAACGACAGTGGCAACTTTATTGTATACATTATTTTCAAAATTGGGTTATCAGTGTGGCTTGATTAGTACAATTGAAAATAGAATTGGTGATACAATCATTCCTTCAACACATACTACACCTGATGCGATACAGTTGAATGCTTTGTTGGCTAAAATGGTACAAGAAAAATGTACACATGTATTTATGGAATGTAGTAGTCATGCAATTCATCAACACCGCATAGATGGTATTCAATTTGTAGGGGCAGCCTTTACCAATATTACACATGATCATTTGGATTATCATTTAAATTTTGAAGCTTACTTGGCAGTAAAAAAATCATTCTTCGATCATTTGCCAGCAACCGCCTTTGCCTTAACCAATTTAGATGATAAAAATGGTGCAAATATGTTAATGGATACCAAGGCAAAAAAAATAACGTATGCCTTGCATGCGCCTGCAAATTATAAAGGAAAAATACTAGAAAACCAATTGACTGGATTGGTGATGTCGGTAAATGAAGTCGAAGTGCATTGTCGATTAATTGGCACATTTAATGCCTATAATTTTTTAGCAGTATATGGAGTTGCGATGCAACTAGGAGAAGAATCAGAAAATGTATTAATTGCCTTGAGTGCTTTGACAGGTGCCGAAGGGAGGTTTGATTACATGATTAGTGAGACGAATATTATGGGCATTGTGGATTATGCACACACCCCAGATGCGCTTGAAAATGTATTAAATACAATTGCAAAATTGAGGAAGGGGAATGAATCGGTTATAACGGTTGTTGGTTGTGGTGGAGATAGGGACAAAACTAAGCGTCCAATCATGGCTCAAGTAGCATGTGATTTAAGTACGCAAGTCATTTTAACGAGTGACAATCCAAGATCTGAAGATCCTGATGCGATATTAAGGGATATGGAACAAGGTTTAACAAGCGCTGCAAAAAGAAAGTATATCAAAATTGTGGATCGTAAAGAAGCTATCAAAGCTGCAATAAGTTTTGCAAAAGCAGGGGATATCATATTGGTTGCAGGAAAGGGGCATGAAAAATACCAGGAAATAAATGGTATAAAATCTCATTTTGATGACAAGGAACAATTGCAAAATACATTTAAAGAATTCTTAAAATAATCCAATGCTTTACCATTTATTTTCATTTTTAGACAAACACTTTAATATTCCTGGTTTAGGGGTATTTCAATTTTTAACTTCACGCATTGCCATGTCAATATTGTTGTCATTATTTATTGCAACTGTATTTGGTAAGAAAATGATTCTGTTCTTGCAAAAAAAACAAATTGGGGAAACAGTTAGAGAGCTTGGTCTTGCTGGTGAGCAACAAAAAAAAGGAACCCCTACGATGGGAGGTATCATTATTTTGTTAAGTATATTAATACCTACCTTACTATTTGCAAATTTGGATAAAGTATATATTCGACTCATGATTCTTTGTACTGTATGGTTAGGTATGATTGGATTTTTTGATGACTATTTTAAAATTAAAGCAAGAAGAGCAGCTCAAAATAAAGGAGAGACCTATAAAAAACAAAATAGCGATGGATTAGCAGGTATATCTAAAATAATTGGACAAGTAGGTTTAGGCATTATTATTGGCGTTACACTTTATTTTAGCAATGCAGTAACGGTTGAACGAGAAATTGTTCCTAATAGCATGATGACAACTAGTTTACAAAAAGGGGAACGAATAGCTAAAGATTCCAATATTGTTATTAGGACACTTAATGGGATAGAAAGAAAATTTGTAAAAGTTAAGACCCCCATTACGACAATCCCTTTTGTAAAAAATCATGAATTTAATTATGCAAAATTGGTTAGTTGGATCGGACCAGGTGCCGAAAAATTTACCTGGATTGTGTATATACTTGTTGTAACCTTTATTATCACAGCTGTTTCAAATGGGGCAAATATTACGGATGGTTTAGATGGGTTAGCAGCTGGCGTAAGCGCTATCATTGGTGCAGCATTAGGCATTTTTGTGTACGTAAGTGGTAATTATGTTTTTGCTGATTATTTAAACGTCATGTACATTCCCAACTTAGGGGAGCTTTCAATTTTTGTGGGTGCATTTGTGGGAGGTTGTATTGGGTTTTTATGGTACAACGCATACCCTGCTCAAGTATTTATGGGAGATACGGGAAGTTTAGCTTTAGGAGGCATTATTGCATCTTTAGCCATCATAGTACGTAAAGAATTAATGATTCCAATATTTTGTGGTGTTTTCTTGGTTGAAAATTTAAGTGTAATTATTCAAGTGGGTTATTTTAAATATACGAAGAAAAAGTTTGGCGAAGGGCGCCGTGTTTTTTTAATGAGTCCATTACACCATCATTATCAAAAGAAAGGGTTTCATGAAAGTAAGATTGCAGTTCGATTTTGGATCATTACCATATTATTAGTGGTTGCATCAATTTTAACTTTAAAAACGCGATAGCTATGGCAAAAAAAATAGTCATATTGGGTGCAGGGGAAAGTGGAATTGGTACTGCTTTATTGGCGAAGCAAAAAGGCTATGATGTTTTTGTTACGGATAGCAATGCTTTAAAATTAAATTACCAAAAAGAGTTGGAGGAAAATGAAATAGAATTTGAATCAGGCTCACATAATATGGAGAGAATTCTTGCTGCAGACGAAGTGATGAAAAGCCCTGGCATACCTGACAAGAATGATTTAGTGAAAATGATTCGAGCAAAAGAAATTCCAATTATAAGCGAAATTGAATTTGCCTATCGTTATAAAGGCAATGCAAAAATTGCAGCCATAACAGGAAGTAACGGAAAAACAACTACCACTTCTTTGTTATTTTATATTTGCCAAGTTGCAGAGAAAGATGCCGCTATTGTAGGTAATATTGGATTTTCTTTTGCCAGGCAAATTGCACAAGATCCTAAATCATTATACATTATTGAAGTAAGTTCATTTCAGTTGGATGACATAAAACTATTTCGTCCAGACATTGCTATTTTATTAAATATTACAGAAGACCACTTAGATAGGTACAATTATGAATTTGAGCGATATGTAAAGAGTAAATTCAGAATTATGGAGAATCAAACTGCTTCAGATTGCTTTATTTACTGCATTGATGACGACATAATTGTAAAACATTTAGCACTACTAACTTATAATACTAACCCATTACCATTTTCTATGAAACAAGAATTAAAAAAAGGAGGCTACATCAAAAACGAACAAATGATGTTAAAAATCCAAGAAGAACGCGTTACAATGAGCATTTATGACTTTGCTTTAAAGGGGAAGCATAATGCTTATAATACAATGGCAGCAAGTATTGCAGCAACTACATTGGGAATTAGAAAGGAAAAAATTCGGGAAGCTGTAAGTAATTTCCATAACCTTGAGCATAGGATGGAATTTGTTGCAACAGTTAAAGGTGTTGATTTCATCAATGACAGTAAGGCGACTAATGTTAATAGTACTTGGTATGCTTTAGAAAGCATGCAAAAGCCAACAATTTTAATATTAGGTGGCGTAGACAAAGGAAATGATTATTCTTTAATTGCTGAATTGGTGAAGGAAAAAGTAAAAGCAATTGTTTGTTTGGGTGTGGACAATAAAAAAATTGTTGACTATTTCAAAGAATTTGTTCCTATTATTTTAGAAGCGGATAATGCGAACAATGCGGTGTTGGAATCATTCCAACTTGCTGCAAAAGGAGATGTTGTATTATTAAGTCCAGCATGTGCGAGTTTTGATTTATTTAAAAATTATGAGGATAGAGGAGTACAATTTAAAATTGCTGTTAAAGAATTATAAATATGTTTAACCAGCGTAATGATACTTTATTTTCGCAAATGCCTTCTATAAAAGGAGTTAAAGCACATTTAGACCAAAGAACTAGAGGGGATAAGTATATCTGGGGGCTCGTTATTGTCTTGTCTTTAATTTCTATTTTGGTTGTATATAGTGCAACTGGTTCATTGGCTTATAAATCACTTGGAGGAAATACGAGTAAGTTTTTATTCAAACAAGTGGGATTTACAATGATTGGATTGGTTATCATTTTTGCATTACATCGTGTTAATTATACCATGTTTTCAAGAATTGCCTCCATTTTATATGCAATTTCAATTCCCTTATTAATTTACACTTTATTTTTTGGTGCAAAAATTAATGATGGGAGTAGGTGGATTAAATTGCCCATTATTCATTTAACATTTCAAACAAGTGATTTAGCGAAATTAGCGTTGTTTATGTTTATCTCAAGAACATTGAGTAAAAAACAAGAAGTTATCAAGGATTTTAAAAAAGGATTTCTTCCTGTTGTCATTCCGGTATTATGCACCTGCCTATTAATCATGCCTGCCAACCTTTCTAATGCATTATTAACTGGCGCAACTTCCCTTTTATTAATGTTTATAGGTCGTGTAAGTTTAAAACACATTGGTTTGACAATTTTACTTGCTTTGGTTCCTGTATTTATTTTAATAAGTGTGGCAGTAGCAACACACAAAACAGGAAAAACAATGGCAGTTACTGAAGATAAACCAGAAATTGCCGAGAAAGGAAAAATATTTGTACGATTTAATACATGGGTAAATCGAATACAAGACTTTATGTATCCTAATGAAAAAGAAGTACCCTATCAAGTTCAGCAAGCCAAAATTGCCATTGCAAATGGGGGCATTTTATTTGGATTAGGTCCAGGAAACAGTCATCAAAGAAACTTTTTACCGCAAGCTTATAATGATTTTATTTATGCAATTATTATTGAGGAATATGGTTTAATTGGAGGCATTTTTATCATGTTTGTTTACTTGGTTTTTTTATTTAGATGTATTCGAATATTCAGAAAATGCCCATATGCATTTGGTGCTTTCTTAGCACTTGGCTTAAGTTTCACTTTAATCATTCAAGCACTTGCCAATATGGCTGTTAATGTAAATATCGTACCTGTGACGGGGGTAACATTGCCTCTGGTTAGCATGGGGGGAAGTTCATTTATATTTACTTGTTGTTCCATCGGTCTTATATTAAGTGTTGCAAGGAATGTTGAACAATCTGAAGGCATTGCACCTGTTGAAACTGAAATTGAAGTGCCTAATCAAGAACTTTCCACTCAAAACATTCAACAGTCAATCAATGAATAATCAATTACGCATTATTATTGCAGGAGGTGGTACCGGAGGTCATATTTTTCCAGCAATTGCAGTTGCTCAAGCAATTCAAAAAATAAATCCTACTGCAACTATTTTATTTGTAGGAGCAAAAGGAAAGATGGAGATGGAAAAAGTTCCTCAAGCAGGTTATGAAATTAGGGGAATAAGTATAGTTGGATTTAACAGAAAAAATCTTTTTAAAAATTGGCAATTGCCTTTTAAGTTATTGAAAAGCTTTGTTCAAGTAAGGTCTATTTTTAAAGAATTTAAACCGAATGCAGTTTTTGGGGTTGGAGGGTATGCGAGTTTTCCAGTACTAAAATATGCACAATCTAAAAACATTCATACTTTTATTCATGAGTCTAATGCTTTCGCAGGCAAATCAAATATCATGCTTGGGCAACTTGCTACCTTAATTTTTACGGGTACGGATGGAATGGAAAAATTTTTTCCAGCAAAAAAAATAATGGTAACGGGTAATCCTGTTAGAAAAAATATTACTGCAGACGTTGAAACAAAAACAGCCTCTTTATTAAAATTTGGATTATTGCCTTCAAGAAAAACATTGTTGATTATGGGGGGGAGTTTAGGGGCATCATCTATAAATGAAGCGATAAAAGAAAACCTCCATTTTTATAGTGAATTAAATCTTCAACTCATTTGGCAAACCGGCAAACTAAATGCAAGTACGTATGCAAAGTCGGCAATAAATTATTCCAATGTTTACGTGAATTCATTCATAGACAATATGAGTGCGGCCTATGCTGCTGCTGATTATGTAATTAGTAGGTCAGGAGCAATGGCAGTAGCAGAAATTAGTGTTACAGGCAAGCCATGTGTTTTTGTCCCGTATCCATACGCCGCAGAGGATCACCAAACTTTTAATGCAATGACATTGGTAAAGGAAGGTGCTGCCCTAATAGTATCCGATAAAGAAGTAACTGAAAAACTTTTTTCAGTCATTAAGGAGTTAGTTACGAATGATTTATTGAGTAACCAACTAGGAGCTAAAATCAAGGCTATGGCAAGCATAGATGCAGATTATGTTATTGCAAAAGCGATACTTACTAAAGTTCAAAATTTAAATTTAAATCATTATGAATCCATTAAATAATATTAAAAACATTTATTTCATTGGTATTGGAGGCATAGGAATGAGTGCATTGGCAAGGTATTTTAATACCCAAGGTGTCAAAGTAAGTGGATATGATAAAACACCAACAAGTTTAACAGATGAATTAATGAAGGAAGGAATTGATATTCATTTTGAAGACAACATTGATAAAATTGACAAATTGGCTACTGTGGTTGTTTATACCCCTGCTATTCCTTCAACACATGGCGAATTAAATTTTTGTAAAACGAATGGCTACCTAGTTGTAAAGAGAAGTGATGTTTTACATTGGATTACTGAAAATGCGTTTACAATTGCAATTGCTGGTACACATGGAAAAACAACGACTACTTCCATGACAGCGCATATACTTCGTGATACTGGATTTGGATGTAATGCATTCTTAGGAGGGATCGCATCAAATTATGGTACAAACTTTTGGAGTCATGAAAAAAATGTAGTGGTGGTTGAGGCTGATGAATATGATAGAAGTTTTTTAAAATTGGCACCCAATATTGCAGTCATAACAGCAGTTGATCCTGATCATTTGGATATATATGGTACACCCGAAGAAGTAGTTAAGGCCTTTGGTCAATTTGCAGATAAAATTAAATTAGAGGGAAAGTTGATAAAAAAAATGGGCATGGACTTTCCAGTGAATCCGAATCATAAAACCATGTTTACTTATGGGTTTGATCAGGAAATGGCCAATTACCATACGGAGAATTTAAAAGTATTGGAAGGTTCTTATCATTTTGATTTAGTGCACCCAACAGGTTTATTGAAAGACCTCAAGTTGACGATGGGTGGTTTGCACAATGTAGAAAATGTAACAGCTGCTATTGCAATTGCCTTACAACTTGGCATTGATGAATTTAAAATTAAAGAGGCTGTTTCTAGTTTTAAAGGGGTGAGACGTCGTTTTGAATTTATTGTAAAAACAGATCATAAAGTATTGATTGATGATTATGCGCATCATCCAGCCGAGTTAGCTGCATTAATTAGTGGTGTGAGAAGTTTATATCCTACTGAAAAACTAGTGCTAATTTTTCAACCTCATTTGTATAGTCGTACGCAGGATCAAGCAAAGGGCTTTATGGAAACATTAGATAAAGCGGATGAAGTTATTTTATTACCCATATACCCGGCAAGAGAATTGCCATTGGAAGGAGTGAATAGTGAAATGTTATTAGCAGGGATGAAATTAACTGCTAAACAAGTAATGCAAAAGGAGGCTTTATTGGAATGGGCAGCAACTACAAAAGATAAGGTAATAGTAATGGCTGGAGCAGGTGACATTGATGTTTGTATCTCACAAGTTAAAGACATATTTACGCAATCATAATGAAAAATTGGAAATACATATTCATTAGGATTTTCTGGGCTATGCTTGCAATAGGTGCAATCATATTGTTTATATTTTCATGGAAAGCTAAGACAGATAAAAAATGTGCTGCTATTCAAATTGAATTGGTAGGAAATACATCGGATAATTTATTTATGAATGAACAGGACATTATTAAATTTATAAATGAGCAAGGCATACAAATTGGTACTTCTATTGGATCTATTAATTTAAAAAAATTAGAACATTCATTTGATACAATCAAATGGGTAGAATTTGCAAATACATACATTGATAATCAACAACAGCTTCATGTAAAAGTTGCACAAAAAATTCCCTTAGCGCGTGTTTTTACTGTTGCAGGTAACTCTTTTTATATTGACAAGACTGGCCAAAGATTGCCACTAAGGTCTTCCTATGTAATGCGTTTACCTGTGTTCACTGGTTTTCCTTCTGATCAAGATAAATTGGCTGTACCAGATAGTTTATTGTTAAATGATATCTTATTTTTTGCAAAAACGATACAAGAGGATAGTTTTTTTCTAGTGCAAATGGCGCAAATAAATATTGAGCCAAATGGAGATTTTGAAATAATACCTGCCTTAGGAGATCATACCGTGTTATTGGGGAGTATTGAAAATTTAGAAGATAAATTGAATAGATTGTATACTTTTTATAAAAAAGTGTGGGTGCCTTCGGGTATAAATGCCTATCAGGTGTTGGACTTAAGATTTGATCATCAAGTTGTCGCTTTAAAAAAAGGAGTAACACCTATCAATTATGCTCAAGGCATGTTGCCCATAATACCGCTGAACCCACTTATCATAGACACTGTTACAGAAAAGATTGATACCAACAAAATAACAATGGTAAAATCAACAAGAGCCCCAGTAAACAATACAATTCCAAAAAAGCTGTTTGCAAAAAATACCAAAGAAAATGTTGGAAAAATAAACACTAAAACATACAATAAAATAAACAATAATTCGTTAACTCAAAAGGAGCAGTCTGCTAAGGCTCAAATGCCTCAAAAAAAAGCTTCAAAACAACAAATCAACTAAATAACTAAACAACTAAAAAATATAAAAATGACTCAGCACGATTCCCCTATAATTGTTGGTTTAGACATTGGAACAACCAAAATTGCTGCAATTGCAGGCCGTAAAAATGAATTTGGCAAACTAGAAATTCTTGGATTTGGAAGGGCCAATAGCAATGGTGTTCAGCATGGTCAAGTATTAAATATTGATCAAACGATAAAAGCCATTCAACAGGCATTAGACAATTGTTATAAAAGCAATCCAAGTTTAGAGGTAAATGAAGTTTATGTTGGAATTGCTGGTCATCATATTAAAAGCTTGCAAACAAGGGGCGATATGGTAAGGCAAGATGCAGAAAATGAAATTCAAGCATGGGAAATTGAGCAATTAATAAACAACCAAAAAAAGACATTTATTCCTGCTGGGGATCAAATTATTGATGTAATCCCACAAGAGTTTTATGTTGATAACAATGCAAACATTAAAGAACCAATAGGGGTGAATGGGGTAAAAGTGGGTGCTAATTTTTTAATTTTAACAGGGGATAGAAATGCAATCCGAAATATCAATCGTTCTGTTGAAAGAAGTGGTTTAAAAACAAAAGACTTGGTCTTACAGCCTTTGGCATCAGCGAGTGCTGTGATGAGTGATGTTGATTTGGAAGCAGGAGTGGCGATTTTAGATATTGGAGGAGGTACCAGTGATTTAGCTGTTTTTTATGATGGTATTTTAAAACATACCGCTGTGATTCCTTTTGGGGGTGAAAATATTACCCACGATATAAGACTAGGATTGGGCGTATTAAAAAGTCAAGCAGAGGCAATGAAAGTGCAATTTGGAAGTGCATTAGCCAATGAAGCCAATGCAAATGCATATGTAACCATTCCAGGTTTGAAAGGAATGCCTGCAAAAGAAATTAGTGTAAAAAGTTTGGCGGGTATCATTCAAGCTAGAATGAGTGAAATTTTAGATTTTGTAACCTATCACTTAAAGCAAGTAGGCTTAGATAACAGATTACTAAATGGAGGAATTATCTTAACCGGTGGCGGTTCTCAATTGAAACATTTGATTCAATTAACAGAATATACGACTGGGTTGAATGCAAGAGTGGGATTGCCGAATGAACATTTGGCACCTAATCACATTGAAGAATTAAAAAAGCCAATGTATTCAACTTGTATTGGGTTAATATTAAAGGGGTACAATGATTATGAGCAAAACTATAAAGTATTTGAAAATAATTTTAAGAAAATTGAAGTTCCAAAGGAATTAACCGTTGAGCCTAGTGAAATGGTAACGGATAAAAAAGAGTTTGAAGTAGAAAAAATGAATCCAAAAACTGAAATTGATCCTAAATTAATAAAGTTAAGAAAGGATAAATTTTGGGATCGCTTTAAATCAAATTTAATTGAAATTTTTAGTGAAGATGATGATAAATTATTGAAATAAAATTACCCACAATATGTTATCAATTATCTTCTAGTGATTTCACAAATAGACTATTTTCGGACATACTAACTACTAACCCATTTAAAAACAATAGAATGATTCAATTTGACTTGCCCAAGCAAAAATCATCCATCATCAAAGTACTAGGTGTAGGTGGTGGCGGTAGTAATGCCGTAAATTTTATGTTTCACCAGGATATCGAGAGTGTTGATTTTATTATTTGTAATACCGATTCAAAAGCAATAGAGCAAAGCCCTGTTCCGAATAAAATTCAATTAGGACCACATTTAACCCAAGGATTGGGCGCGGGAGCGGATCCTTCCATTGGCAAATTGGCAACCGAAGAATCACTTGAAGAAATTAAACGCATTTTAGAAGTGAATACTAAAATGGCTTTTATCACAGTTGGAATGGGCGGGGGAACAGGAACAGGCGGTGCACCCATTATTGCAAAAATTTGTAAGGATTTAGGCATTTTGACTGTTGGTATCGTTACCACTCCATTTGGTTTTGAAGGTCCTCGTCGACAAAAACAAGCCCAAGAGGGTATCAATCAATTAAAACCTTTAGTGGATACCTTACTCGTAATTTCCAATGATAAACTACGGTTACAATATGGCAATTTAAAAATGAAAGAAGCTTTTGCAAAAGCAGACAATGTATTGGCAACTGCCGCAAAATGTATTACGGATGTTATCAATAGTCGTGGTCACATTATTGTTGACTTTGCTGATGTTTGTACAGTTATGAAAAATGGAGGTGTGGCAATTTTAGGTAAAGCAGAGGTAGCTGGTGAAAACCGTGCACAACGTGCGATTGAGGAAGCATTGAGCTCCCCATTGTTGAATGATAATGATATTAAAGGGGCAAAATGGATTTTATTAAATATTAATAGTGCCGAAGGTGAGTTTGAATGTAGCATGGATGAATTAGAAAACATTAGTTCTATTTTAAGAGCACGCACAGGGGAACATAGCGATATCATCATGGGAAGTGGATATGATGCATCACTTGGAGAAAAAATTGGTATTACCTTGATTGCCACTGGTTTTGAAGGAAAGGATCCATTTAAAAAAGAGGAAGTAAAAAAGGAACCTGTTCCTTTGGAAGAAAAAATTGTTATGACACTTGCAACAGCAGAAAAATCAACGTCTACGATAGAAAGCGAACCTACGATAGAAAGCGAACCTACGATAGAAAGCGAAATTACTATTGAAAGTGAATCAACCCTTAAAAGTGAACCTACTTCGGAATTGGACAATTTGAAGGAAGCATCAATTGAGTTGATTGAAATGCCCGAAGTTGAAATTACCCTCAACGAAACTGCTCAAATTGAGCTAATTGAAAAGGGAGAAATGTTTCAATTAAATATGGAAGAATCGGAACAAGCGCCAGTGTTCCAATTTAATAATGAATTAACCAATGAATTAAACAATGGGTTCGTCTTGCAAAAGCCCTCAAATATATATGTAGAAGCCGGGCAGGCTGTAGGAAATGAAAACAAGGAAGCCATAGAAGAAAAAATGTCTATAACTGTTTTGCCTGTTGAATTGTCAACTGAACCGGTTGAAAATTTTGAATCATCTTTTAGAGTTGTTGAAGAGGAAGCTACAGCCTTGGAATTGGTTATTCGGGAAGAGAAGATTGAAAAAGGAATCAGTGAGGAACAAATTATTTCTCCCAAAAATGCGGAAATACCATTAGATGATACTGAGGAGCAAAGAAGAAAAGTAAGAGAGCGTATTCAAAAATTAAGAAACCTTTCTTTTAATATTGGCAATGGAAGTGATCCTAGCGCCGAATTTGATGAAGTGCCAGCCTACATCAGAAGAAATATGGATTTGTTTGGAAATACCTTAGCTTCTGTTGAAAATTATTACAGTAAGTACACTGTTGATCAAGATGAAAACAAGCAAGGCCAAATTTCTACGATGAATTCTTTTTTAAATGGTAAAAAGCCTGATTAAAAAAATGCTTTTGTCAATTTGCTTTATATTTACATAATGCAAACAATACTCATAACAGGCGGCACAGGCATGGTAGGGCAAGCGCTAACCAATTATCTTATCGATAATGGTTATGATGTAATTGTTTTATCTAGGTCGGAAAAAAAGTCAAGTCGTTTACATTTAACTTATGCAAAATGGGATATTGAAAAACAATACATTGATGCTGATGCATTAAAGTTGGCAGATATCATTGTGCATTTAGCAGGGGAGTCTGTTGCTACAAAAAGGTGGACTAAAAAAAGGAAAGAAGAAATTGTGCAAAGCAGGGTGCAGTCAGGTGCTTTGTTAGTGAAAGCTTTAAGTGAATATGATCATAAAGTAAAAACGGTTATCAGCGCATCAGCCATTGGTTGGTATGGTCCAGATACGGCCGAATCATTACAAAATGGATTTAAAGAAACGGATACACCAGATAATGCTTATTTAGGGGCTACTTGTCAGCAATGGGAACAAAGTGTTGCTTCTATTTCCAATATGGGAATTCGATTGGTGACGTTAAGAATTGGGATTGTATTTAATAAAAGGGGAGGTGCATTGGCTGTGTTTTTGAAACCTGCACAATTTGGATTGGCAACTATCTTAGGGCCGGGTACTCAAATTATGAGTTGGATACATCAGCAGGATTTATGTAAAATGATTTTATTTGCTGCAACGAATGAAAATATACAAGGAGCCTATAATGCAGTGGCGCCAATGCCTGCAACCAATAAAAAAATTGTAGAATTAGTTGCTAAAAAGCTATTCCCTCTTAATATTACGGTAAAAGTGCCTGCGTTTGTGCTTAAAATAATGTTAGGTGAAATGAGTATCGAAGTATTAAAAAGTGCAAATGTTTCCAGTAAAAAAATGCAAGAGGCAGGCTTCCAATTTGATTATCCTAGTGTTGAAGAAGCCTTATCGCAGCTATTAAAAAAATAAAGCGTCTCGGTCGAAACGCTTTATTAAAAGTAAATTATTTAATTTCCTGAATCCTTAATTTTAGTCCCTTTTCGTTTTTTAATTACGAATAGGTTTGCCTGCAGTCATTACGGATTGAATTCTTTCCAAAGTTTTCTTTTGACCGCATAAACTTAAAAATGCTTCTCTTTCTAAGTCTAATAAATATTGCTCGTTCACTAAACTGGCTTCGCTTAAATCACCGCCGCACATTACATACGCTAATTTTTGCGCCACTAATTTATCATGATCAGTTGCGTAACCTCCTCTCCACATGGCATTGATTCCTGCATACAATGCACCTAATGCTGATTTACCTAGTACTTTTATATCAGTTCTTTGTTGTGCTTGTGTATATCCGGCATTATATAAGTTTAATACTTGTTCTTTTGCTTTTGCAATTCTTCGTGATTGGTTCAAAACAATATGATCCTGACCTTTTCTAAAGATACCCATATCCATTGCTTCCTGTGCCGATGTTGCTACTTTAGCTGTGGCAATTTGTAAGAATCTATTTTTCAATGTAATCGTGTCAGGTTCATCAATATGCATTTCATCGGAAGCGCGTAATACCAATTCTTTAGTACCCCCACCACCAGGAATGACACCAATGCCCAATTCCACTAAACCAATATAGGTTTCTGCAGCAGCAGCAATTGTATCTGCATGTAAATTCATTTCGCAACCCCCACCTAAAGTAAGTCCATGTGGTGCAATGCCCACAGGAATGGAAGAGTAACGCACCCGCATCATACTGTTTTGGAATGCACAAATGGCCATATCAAGTTCCTCATAATCTTGTTCAATCGCTAGCATAAAAATCATACCCACATTGGCACCTGCACTGAACAAATTACCTTCATTTGCAATGACTAGACCATTGAATTTTTCTTCGGCAATGGCAATTGATTTATTAAGGCCTGCTAACACTTCGCCCCCGATACTATTCATTTTTGTATTCCAACTAAAGCCTGCTATGCCATCCCCAATGTCTACTAAATTACAAGCAGCATTTTTCCAGATGGTTTTTTCTTTATGATCAGAAAGTATAATAAAGGATTCAGTTCCTGGTATTAATTTATAATTCTGTGATACAATATCATAGTAGTAACGCTTTCCCTCCTTTACTTGATAAAAGGAAAGTCCTTTGCTAGCCATTGTTTCAGCCCACGGCGCAATGGAAATGTTTTCTGCTTTCATGGCAGCAATCACATTGCTAACGCCTAATGCATCCCATGTTTCAAATGCACCAATTTCCCAGCCAAAGCCTGCTTTTAAAGCATCGTCTACGCGGTATATTTCATCACTAATTTCGGGTATTCTAAAACTAATATAAGAGAACAATGTGTGGTGAAAAGCACGTACAAAAGCTGCAGCTTTGTCTGTACCTGCATACAATGCTTTGATTCTTTCTCCTAAATTTTCAAATCCTTTTGCTGCAGCAATAGAAGCAAATTTTGGTTTATTGCGTGGCTCGTATTCTAATGTTTTTAAATTCAGTGTTACTATTTCTTTGCTAGTTGCTGTTTTTATTTTCTTAAAAAATCCTTGTCCTGTTTTATCACCCAACCAATTTTGTTCCACCATTTTTTCCAACCAACTAGGGAGTGCGAAAGTTGTAATGGCTTCATCGTTTGGACAATTTTCAGCAACTCCTTTAGCTACTTTCACTAAAGTATCCAAGCCTACCACATCGGCTGTGCGGAAGGTAGCAGACTTTGGTCGACCCATAATAGGACCCGTTAAAGATTCGATTTCATCAATGGTCATTTCCATTTTTTCCATGATATGCAAAACACTCATCATGCTAAAAACGCCAACACGATTGGCGATAAAAGCAGGAGTGTCTTTACATAAAACAGTGGTCTTGCCTAAAAATACATCTCCATAATGCATGAAGAAATCAATCACTGAAGGATCTGTTTTCTGAGTAGGGATTACTTCTAATAAACGCAAATATCTTGGAGGGTTAAAAAAGTGGGTACCACAAAAATGTTTTTGAAAATCCTCACTACGTCCTTCCGCCATTAAATGTATAGGTATGCCCGAAGTATTTGAACTTACTAATGTTCCCGGCTTTCTATATTTTTCAACTTCGTCGTAAATCTGTTTTTTTATATCTAAGCGCTCAACCACTACTTCAATAATCCAATCTGCAGCTGCAATTGTTGAAATGTCATCTGTAAAATTTCCGGTAGCAATTAATTTAGCTGCTGCTGCATGATATAAGGGGGATGGATTTGATTTTATGGATGCAGTTAAAGAGTCCTCCACTAGTTTATTGCGTTCTTTTCTAAGTACAGAAGCTTCTGCGCCTGGGGTTACTCTATCTAACAACCATACTTTTACACCCACTCCTGCAAAATGGCAGGCGATTCTTGAACCCATTACGCCACTTCCTAAAACCACTACATTTTTAATAGATCTTTGCATAATTAAAGTGTTTGTGTAAAATTAGTTAGTTATGCAACTAATTTCAAAAAAAATTTCATTTTAATCCATTTGGAATCAAATTACCTTTAATTGAATTAAATAACCATTTAACAAAAGGGAATTGAAGGTTACTTGGATTGACCTACCTTTGTAACATGCAAGTAGATACAAATTTGGTCAGACATTTGGCACATTTAGCAAGGTTGCAAGTGGATTCGGATAATTTAGACAAAATGGTTAGCGATATGCAGGATTTGGTTGGATTTGTCGGACAATTGAATGCACTTGATACTACTGGAACCGAGCCTTTGTTGTACATGGGAGATGCCTTGCATGTTGGAAGAGCTGATGCTGTGAACGGGTCCATTTCAACAGAAATGGCCTTACGCAACGCCCCCGATACAGACGGAATATTTTTTAAAGTACCCAAAGTGATTCATAAATAATATACCATGTCAACAGTTATACAATTAAGCGCGATTCAAAAAAGTTATTTTATGGCGAACCAAGCCATCCCCGTTTTGAAAGGGATTGATTTGGCGATTCATCACAATGAATATGTTGCGCTGATGGGACCATCCGGTAGCGGTAAAAGTACTTTAATGAATATTTTAGGCTGCTTGGATTCCCCCACGAGTGGTATGTATACTTTAAATGGACATGATGTAAGTAAAATGACAGATGATGCATTAGCCGGAATCCGAAATGTAGAGATTGGATTTGTATTTCAACAATTTAACTTATTGCCACGTTTATCAGCTGCCGAAAATGTAGCCTTGCCATTAGTCTACGCAAGTGTTTCCAAAAAAGAAAGAATTGAACGTGCTATGGTCGCATTGGAAAAAGTGGGCTTAGCCGAAAGAAGTCACCATAAATCAAATGAACTTAGTGGCGGACAAATTCAAAGAGTAGCCATTGCACGGGCTTTGGTTAACAATCCCTCCATTTTGTTAGCAGATGAGCCAACCGGGAATTTAGATTCAAAAACTTCCGTTGAAGTTATGGAGTTATTTGGGAAAATACAAGATGCTGGTAACACAGTCATTTTGGTTACACATGAGGAAGACATTGCACAGTATGCACACAGGGTTGTTCGTTTAAGAGATGGCGTCATTGAATCAGATAATTTAAACAAAAACCATAAATAGGTCAACTTCGTATATAAATAGTGAATAAGAAGCCTCCCCACGGAGGCTTCTTTCATTTAATATTGTCTTTTAATTCAATAGTTTTGTGATGCTTTGTTAGCAATTAAATTATAGAGAATGAAAATATATACAAAAGGTGGGGACTTAGGAAAAACGACATTGATTGGGGGAACAAGAGTTCCTAAAAGTCATATCAGAATAGAATCTTATGGAACAGTAGATGAATTAAATTCATTCATTGGATTATTGAGTGATATCATTGCTTTGCCAGAAATCAACTCAATTTTAAAAGAAGTACAAGATAGGTTATTTACAGTAGGGTCTTCACTGGCTTGTGATCCAGAAAAAGAGCCACATTTAAAGATTCCAGATTTAAAAGAAAGCGACATTGCCTATTTGGAGCAACAAATTGACGCGATGAACGCCCTATTGGAACCCATGAAATCTTTTATACTTCCCGGAGGAGATCAAGCCATTTCAACTGCACATATTGCGCGGTGTGTGTGTAGAAGAGCGGAAAGATGGTGTGTAAATTTACAAGAAGAAGCTTTATTTGTGGAACCCATGGTTATTAAATATTTAAACAGGCTCAGTGATTATTTATTTGTGTTGGCAAGGTATATTGGACATTTAAAGGGAATTGCCGACCAGCCATGGAAGCCAAGAATAGGGTAGTCAATTAGCAAATTTTACACAAACTGGCCGTCTTTCATCAGTAATTTTCGATTGCTCATGTTTGCTAGCAATTCATTATGTGTAACAATTAAAAAACTTTGATTCAACTCATTTCTTAAACGAATAAATAGTTCGTGTAAAGCTGCAGCGTTTTCACTGTCTAAGTTTCCAGTGGGTTCATCAGCGAAAATTAATGCAGGACTATTTAATAAGGCCCTTGCCACAGCGACTCTTTGTTGTTCACCACCCGATAAACTATTTGGTTTTTTTTGAACTTTATCAGCAAGGCCCATAAAATCAAGCAATTCCATGGCTCGATTATTCACCTGTTTTCTTCCTTTTTTAGCAATCCAACCGGGAATACATACATTTTCAATTGCGGTGAACTCAGGTAATAAATGATGAAATTGAAAAACAAATCCAATTGAATGATTCCGATAATGAGCCAATTGCTTATTATTGGATCTTGGGATAGGCTCGCCATTGTACAAAATTTCTCCTTTATCGGCTTTTTCTAAACTACTTACAATGTATAGGAGGGTCGATTTGCCGGCACCAGAAGCGCCAACTATTGAAACGAGTTCCCCTTTGTTAATTTCTAAGGATACGCCCTTTAAAACCTCAATGAATCCATAGCTTTTCCATATGTCCTTGGCTATTAATAGTTTTGCTGCTTGGTTCATTGTACAAACCTAGTAATTCTGGGCCATTTTATATTAATTTTAATAATTTGTTTACATCCTGTAGAAAAAACACATTTGGTTGTATCATTTATACGGCTACTTTTGCACAAAATACTACCTTATGTTTTGGACTTTAGAATTAGCCAGTTATTTAGAAGAAGCGCCCTGGCCTGCTTCCAAAGATGAATTAATTGATTTCTCTATTCGAAGTGGTGCTCCCATTGAAGTCGTTGAAAATTTACAAGAGTTGGAGGATGAAGGTGAAATTTATGAGAGTATTGAAGACATTTGGCCTGATTATCCAAGTCAAGAAGATTTCATGTTTAACGAAGATGAGTATTAATTATTAGTCGCTAGCTTTCTGCGAAAGCGACCAACAATTAATATCTTATTATAAAAAATACCAAAGACAAACTTTGTTAAAAAGAATAGGATTGCATTTTTGCAATCCTATTCTTTATTTGAATGAGTGGTAAGCTTAGAAAGTTAATTTGAAATACAGTAACATTAAACTTAAGATGAGTACGATTGTATTGGCGATTAACACAGGTTTACTCTTGATCAAATAGGCATAGGTTAACCAAACAATACAACTAAAGTTTACAATTAATATCATGAGTAAACTTAAATCCTTTGCGCTATGTGACTGCCAAGTGAGGTAAACTTGTGGTACGAAAGTAATACAACTTAAAAGGGAACCAAGGTATCCAATGGCTTCCACTAATTTTGGGTTTATGTGCTTATTTTTCATTGTAATGCGTAAATTGTTTAGATTGAATCTGTAATACCAGCTTTTTGCATGATTAAATCACTCACACCCGTTGTAGAGTAGCCCCCATCATGGAATAAGTTTTGCATCGTCACCATTTTGGTTAAATCGGAGAATAAAGTAATACAATAGTTGGCACAGTCCTCCGCACTTGCATTGCCTAAAGGAGCAATCGCATTTGCATAATCAAAGAAATCACCAAAGCCTTTAATACCGGTACCTGCAGTTGTCTTTGTTGGTGATTGTGAAACGGTGTTGACACGCACTCGCTTTTTAAGTCCATAGTGATATCCAAAGCTTCGTGCAATGGATTCTAACAAGGCCTTTATGTCAGCCATATCTGTATAAAATGGATATGTTCTTTGTGCTGCTGCATACGTTAATGCCACCACACTTGCTTCTTCATTTAATGCATCCAATTTGTAAGCAACACTTAACATTTTATGAAGGGACATTGCAGAAACATCTACTCCTTTGGCATAATAGTCATAGTTTAATTCAGGATAAGCTATTTTTTTTCTAATATTCACACTCATTCCAATTGAATGCAGTACAAAATCAATTTTGCCACCTAATATTTGTTGAGATTCAGTAAATAAGTTGGTTAACTCCTCAACACTTGTTGCATCGGCAGGGACAATTTTAGAATTTGTTTTTTCGGCCAATCCATTTATTTCACCCATACGCATTGCGATAGGCGCATTGGTTAATACAAATGTTGCGCCTTCCTCGTGTGCTTTTTCAGCCACTTTCCATGCAATAGAGTTTTGATCTAAAGCACCTGTGATAATTCCTCTTTTTCCTTTAAGTAAATTATATGCCATGTTTTCGTTTTATTTAATGCGGTAAAAATAAATATAATCGATGATAAAGGTTTATAAAAAAAGTTAAATTGATTTTTAAAAGGTTAAATGCCTAATAACTCTTTAGCATTATCCAGTGCCGATTTGGTGGGTGGGTCTCCTCCAATCATTCGAGCAATATGCAGAATCCTATCTTCCCTATTCAATAGGCTTACATGTGTTTGTGTGGTATTGTCAATTTGCTGTTTATATACATATAAATGAGTATGGCCTTTGGCAGCAATCTGGGGTTGATGGGTAATGCAAAGTACTTGTCTTGATGCACCTAAATGTTGCAGCAATAAGCCCACCTGTTTGGCAGGTTCACCTGAAATACCAGTATCAATTTCATCAAATATCATAGTAGGTAAATCTACCGAAGCGGCAACCAATGATTTAATACATAGCATCAATCTACTTAACTCACCCCCACTTGCCACTTTACGAATAGGTTCAAATCGATTTGTATTGTTTGCGTCAAAAAGAATTTCAATTTTGTCTTGACCAAATAAATGAAAAGGAATCGTATCAATGGTTACTTTTATTTTTGCATTTGGCATTCCAACTTGGTGCAATAATTGGTTGACATTTTTAACAAAAGGCGCCACTTGTTGTAATCTTTTTGAAGACAAGATAGTAGCCAATGATGTTAAAGTAGAAAGTTGTTCAGCTACTTTTTTTGTTAAGGTATTTATTTGCTCATCAATGTTTAAAACAGCCTCAAGTTCTTTTTCAAGCTTTTGTTGAATGGATAATAATGCTGCAGTACTGTTTACTTTGTGTTTTTTTTGTAAGCCATAACCAATGGATAGTCTTTCTTGTAGTTGGATAATTTTATGTTCATCCAATTCAATTTTATCCTGCCATAAAATCAATTCACTAGTGATGTCGGCTAGTTCAATTTGTGTTGCCTTAATGCGATTGCATAAATCTTCAAAACTTGGCTGCCATTTTACCATGCCTTCAAGTGTATTCGAAATTTGTTTTATTTGTTGTACGATTGGATGGTCCGCATTTTCTAGTAAATGTATACTCTGATCAAGTTGTGATTTGATTAAAGAAGCATTTTCTAAAAATTTAACTTCTTTTTCAATCGTTTCTAATTCGTTTTCTTGTAATTGCAAAGCGAGCAATTCATCTAGCAAGAACTGATTGTAACTTTCTGATTTTTCAAATGCTTCTTTTTGTACAAGGAGATCGTGTAATTCTTTTTCTGTATTTTTCCAAGCTGTAAATACCTGTTGATAGGTTGCTACTTCTTTTTGCAAATTTGCCAAAGCATCTATTACAGTTCTTTGAAAATCACTATCACTTAAGGCTAAAGTATCAAATTGTTGATGCAAATCAACCAACTGACTGGTGAGTTGTTTTAATGCGTTTAGGTTTACTGGGGTATCGTTAATAAATGCTCTTGATTTACCCTGTGCATTAATTTCACGTCTTATAATGAGTTCATCACTAAGTTCAATATCATTTGTTACAAAGAAAGAAACATAAGACTGTGAATTATTCAACTTAAAAGTACCTTCAATAAAACATTTTTTTTCAGGATTTCTGCAAACATTACTATCGGCACGGTCTCCTAAAATTAGGCCAAGTGCACCCATGATAATACTTTTACCTGCGCCTGTTTCACCTGTTATGACAGATAATTGGGGCGTGAATTGAATAGATAAGTGATCTATTAAAATATAATTCTGTATTTCTAAATTGGTCAACATCGCATTTGCAATATACATTTTTATTTTTGATGTCCTTATTTAAGACATCTTTGAATGCCAGACTTTGCTTTTTGGTCCAATGAATTTTTATAGGCATGTTCTTTCATAGCAATACATTGGTTGTAATAGGCTATTGCCATAGAAAATTGTCCTTTTTTTTCATGAATATTACCAACTTGTAAAGCTGCGCGTGCTGCAAAATAAGTTGGTTGATTTTCACCCTTTTCAATGGCTGACAAATAATATTTAATGGCAGCTTGTTCCTGACCCATTAAATCATAAATTCTGCCCAATCGATAGGCGAATTCTGTTTTATCAGCTTCTAAACTAAAATCGTTACTTGTTTTCCCATTCAACAATAGCAATGCTTGGTTTTGAAATCCGCCATCGCTCAATAACCTTGCCTTTAACAACAATGGGTTGGGAAAATATTTCAATTTTGCATTTTGATATGCTTGTTTATCAGCATCGGTTATTTGACTTCCATTGTGTAGTATTTCATTTTGATAAACTGCGGCTTTCTTTAAATCACCTTGAAGATAAGCAATCCAAGAAAGCTTTTCAAGTGCATCTTTAACATAAAATTTACCTTTAAAACGCGCTAAAAAACGAGTGAAACTTTGCTGCGCTTTTTCAAAAGAAAGTTCATTGAGGTAGGCATAGCCTGACTCTAAATTCCAGAAAGGGAGGGGGAGATAACTGTCACTGTTTTCAATTTGTTGAATGACTGTTAATGCTTTATTTGACTGTTGGTGGTTTAAATATAAATTAGCAGCCATGTAGGCATGAAGTTGATTTTTTTTAAAATCAAAAGGCGTTGTTTCCATGAAATGAAATGCTTTATCAGTATTCCCCTCAAAATTCATTACCAAGTAGGGATAAATCAATAATGCTTCATTTCGACATTTTTTATTGTTTTCATCATTAGCAAGGATGTATTTTAAAACAAGTGCATTTCCTTCACTAATTTTTCCATTGAGGCCAAGCATATTAGCTATCCATTGGTATCCTTTTGGAATGGTCCCTACAACGGTTGTCATCACGCCGAAAAATAGTTCGTTGGGTGTAAATTGGGGAAATGCTTTTTTATTTTCTTTAAACATAAAATAGGCCTTTCTGAAATCCCAAGCAGCATCCCAAATTTTTTCAAACCGCATGGAAATTATTGATTTTTGTAAATAAGAAAGTCCCAAACAATATTTATAGTAGGGGGTATTTTTGGGCCCCTGCTCAAATAATTTTATACGATATGCAAATTGTGGGTATAGTTTTTGGTAAGCAGAAAAATCTTCATTTAAAAATAAAGTATAAAAGTCGGCATAACTTTCTAATATTTCATTGACAAGGTTATTGGGAATTGCATTGCGTTCCAAGGCAATATATTGCCTTGCTTCTGGAATTCTCAGTGATGTAATGGACTCATATATTTGTTGTGATTTATCATTCCAAATATATTGTGCTTGTTGAGCCTGTGTAGGGGTACAAGCCAACCAAATTAAGCCAATGAAAAATAGCTTTTTAAACATACTTGTAAAAATAAACAAAGGGTAGCTGTTGGGCTACCCTTTAACGGAATATTTTTTTGAAGCGTTATATTTAATGCTTTTCTGAAACCGTTTTATTATTTTTTTCCTGCATCAGTTGTATTGGCGGCTTCTTCTACTAAAATTCGACCGCAGTTTTCACAAACAATTATTTTTTTGTGCAAACGGATTTCACTTTGGCGTTGAGGGGGAATAGCATTAAAACAACCTCCACAAGCATCTCTTTCAACCACAACTACTGCTAGGCCATTACGATAGCTACTTCTTATACGGTCGTAACTATACAATAAGCGCTCATCAATATGACTTCTTGCTTCCTCACTTTTCGCTCTTAATTCTTTCTCTTCAATTTCTGTATCCGCGATAATTTTTTCTAATTCTTCTTTTTTATGGTTTAAAACACCTTCTTTAACTGCAATCGTTTTTTTGGCAGCTTCTAATGATTTTATTTTTTCAGCTAACTCCTCATTGGCATCTCGAATATGTTTTTCACAAAGTTTAATTTCTAAACCTTGCATTTCAATTTCCTTATTGATCGCTTCAAATTCACGATTGTTTTTTACATTTTCACTTTGTTGTTCGTATTTAAGAAGCATTGCTTCGCCTTCCTTGATCGCTACTTTTTTATTCTCGATAAACTCAGTGATTCCGTTAATTTCTTCCTCAATTCTGGTTTGTCTGTTGACTAAGCCTAATACTTCGTCTTCTAGATCTTTTACTTCTATCGGTAATTCACCGCGAAAAATTTCAATTTGATCGATGCTACTATCTACAGTTTGAAGCTTGTAAAGGTTCACTAATTTTTCTGCTACTGAAAAGTCTTTGACTGATGCCATATTTCAAGTTTATTTAAGATATGTTATTGGTTGTGTACACACCATAGATTGGAGGACGGCAAAGGTAGGGAATTTACCTGTTAAATAAGCAAAAATTAGCGCCGAAACACCTTGTTCGCTCTCCCAATGACCAATATCTAGGAGTAATAATTGGCCATCAGCCTCAAAAAAATCATGGTATTTTAGGTCGCTTGTGATAAAACAATCCGCCCCTTGCGCAATGGCATCAGGCAGCAAAAATCCACCTGCTCCACCACATAAAGCTATGATTTTCAATTGTTTACCTGTAAATGGTGAATGTTTAACCACTTTTAATTGGAAGGCTGTATACAACCAATGAAGGAATGATGACTCGGCCTGTTCGAAGGGAAGCTCCCCAATTAAGCCTGATCCAATTTCATTTCCATATTGGTCCTTAATGGCTAGTTTAGGGGATAATATGCGTCTATTTCCCAAGGTTAGTGTATCTGCTAAGGTTTTATTCACGCCCGTTAATACATTGTCTAAATTGGTATGGATGGCGTATAGGGCAATTTGGTGTCGAATGGCTTTTTGTACCGTCCTAGCAGCATAATTTTTTTGGGTAAACTGTTTGATTCCTTTAAAAATGATAGGGTGATGACTTACAATTAAGTTACAACCTTTCTCTATGGCTTCATCAATAACCATCTCTGTACAATCCAAGGAACATAAAACACCGGAACAAATGGTGGTTAAGTCTCCTACTAATAATCCACAATTATCATAAGCTTCTTGAAAGGATATGGGTGCCCATTGTTCAAGGGCCTTTGTAATGTGTCCAATTTGCATAAAGCTAAATTAAATATAATGTTGGTGAACGAGAACTATTTAATATGAATATTGTTACATAAATGATGAAACAACCCATTTACCTTTTTTGGTTTAGAAGAGATCTTCGATTTGAAGATAATGTTGGATTATACCATGCACTTTACCAGGCAAAGTTGCAAGGATATAAAGTATTGCCACTCTTTATTTTTGATCAAAATATATTAAGTCAACTGGTAAATAAAAAAGATAAAAGAGTTGATTTTATTCATAGAACGATTTTATCCATGCAAGAAAAGTTAGTGGCTATTGAAAAATCAATGTGTGTCATGTTGGGAAAACCGCTCGATGTTTTCGAGCAATTGTTGAAAACCTACCAGGTAGTTGCAGTATATACAAATCATGATTACGGACCCAAAGCAAACGAAAGAGATGATTCAGTTGCAAAATTGGTTGAAAGTGCAGGCGCTTCCTTTCACCATTATAAAGACCAGGTCATTTTTGAAAAAGAGGAGGTAATGAAAGATGATGGCAAGCCTTACACCATTTACACGCCATACGCCAATAAATGGCGTGCCCATTGGGTTCATCACCTTCCCAAGATACATCCTTCTATCAAGTTGGTGGATTATTTTTTGGATACAAAACCATTGCCCATTCCTACCCTCAAAGAGATTGGGTTTGAAACAACCGATTTAACAATGCCCCCAGCTTCATGGGACCCAGCATTGGTCAAAAATTATACAGCACATCGAGATTTTCCAGGCATCAAAGGGACAACACAACTAAGTGTGCATCTTAGATTTGGAACCATTTCTGTACGCAAACTTGCTTTGGAAACCCAACCGTTAAATACTACTTTTTTTAATGAACTTATATGGCGTGATTTTTATCACATGATTCTATGGCATTTTCCGCAAGTTGCCAATGGCAAATCCTTTAAACCCCAATACGATTTTATCGAATGGCGCAACGATGAAAAAGAGTTTGAAGCATGGTGTCAAGGAAAAACAGGCTATCCAATAGTGGATGCTGGAATGCGAGAATTAAATACAACTGGTTTCATGCACAATCGTGTTCGAATGATTGTTGCCAGTTTTTTAACCAAGCACTTATTGATTGATTGGCGATGGGGAGAAGCTTATTTTGCACAACATTTATTAGACTTCGATTTAGCGGCGAACAACGGGGGATGGCAATGGGCTAGTGGTAGTGGATGTGATGCTGCTCCTTATTTTAGGGTTTTCAATCCAAGATTGCAAACAGAAAAATTTGATAAGGATTTGAAATATATCAGCAAGTGGATACCTGAATTAGCGACTGCTGACTATCCAACACCCATCGTAGTGCATGAAGTGGCTAGAGAACGAGTTTTAGCTGCTTATGCAAAAGCATTGAAGCCATAAAAAAACATTCATAAATGCTAACAACCATAACATCTTGTTGGTGGTTGAATCAATGGTAAAGAATGGTGAAATGAGTTTTAGCTATTTAATTCACTCCAAACTTTTTCTAATTGGGCAATCGCATTTTTGCCGGTAATTCCCATGTCGATGCTAAAATCATTAACGTATAAATCTATGTGTTGACGCATTACTTTTTCAGACATTTCTTGCGAATGATTTTTTACAAATTCAGGAAGGAGTTCATAACTATTTTTGAAAGCAAACGCAACACTTTCTTTTATCAAGCTATCTATTAATTGAATTTCATTTTGTGGAATGATATTTTGGGCAATGATACCACCCAAAGGAATAGGGGCATTAAAAGTTTCCTCAAAATAAGTGCCCAGGTCCATCCATTTAGATAAGCCTTTTTGTTCGTATGTAAATCGGTTTTCATGAATAATCACGCCAGCATCTACTTTACCCGATAATACGGCATCTTCAATTTCATTGAATACTAAGAATTTTTTATTTTTTACCTGCGGGAAAGCTAAACTAAATAATAAATGTGCGGTGGTGTTTTTACCAGGCACAGCAACGGTCATGGTTTCGATTGTTGGTTTGATTTCATTTTGTAGCCCCTTAATTTCTTCAATGCCAGTAGTTTGTTTCTTATAAATTAACATAGGTCCCACACCTTTACCCAAGGCACCTCCTGCACTTAATAATTGGTATTTATTTTTCACCAAGGGCCAAACACCATAACTAATTTTAGAAATGGGTAGCTTGCACGCTAATGCCCATTCGTTAAGGGTTTGAACATCTTCCAAGTGAATATTGAATTGATATCCTTTGGTATCAATTTTATGGTTCACCAAGGCGTCGAAAATAAAGGTATCATTTGGGCAAGGAGAAAATCCGATGTCAATTGTAGGCATCTTAGGTAGTTTTATATAAAGCGTCTAGATACACCAAAAGGGTTTCATTTACATTTAAAATAGCTTCTTGAATTTTCCACTTGGACTTATTTCTTTCCCCTACATAATTACTTACTGCCCTAATCTGAATAAATGGAATTGTTAAGTCTCTACCCATATAATGTAAACTCGCTCCCTCCATTGATTCTAGCACTGCTTTATAACGATTATGCATCAATTCAATGCGTTTTTTGTCGGTACTAATTGTATTCACAGTAACCGATTTCTTTGTAGGTAAATTCAAAATATTAAATTGATTCAGCCAAGGATTGGGTAAGCGTTTATTTTCATAAGGTGCATCATTGGGCTTGTCAAATTTCAGGTCAAATAAATCCTTCCAAACTTTATTTTCAGTAACCCCTAAGTCCCCCACAAAATCATCTTTGACAGCGAATACTTTTCCCAACGGAATTTTCTTATCAAAACAGCCTGCAATGCCTACTTGAATAATTAAAGTGGGCGTTTCTTGTGTAAACATTTTCATTAATGATATGCTTGAGGCCAAAATACCAATACCAGATTCATGAAAACCCACGGAAAATTTTTTATTCCTTTCAACAAATTTTGGATTAATTTTTTGAAAGCTTGGCATCCACTCAGTATGTGTAGCAGCGGTTATTATGATTCTCATACAATAAAGGTCGGTAAAGCTTCGTAAAAAACGATGACTTGACAATCAAATTTATATCTTTGGGGTCTAAATATATTTTAAAAAATGGTGTATTTGACAAGGGTAGAACACTTTAATGCAGCACATAAATTAGCAAACCCCAATTGGTCTAAAGAAAAGAATGAGGAAGTTTTTGGGCTTTGTTCAAATGAAAATTGGCATGGGCATAATTATGAATTATTGGTAACGATAAAGGGAAAGCCTGACCCTGAAACCGGGTTTTTATTTGACGTTAAAAAATTAAGTACAATCATTAAGACAGTAATTATTGATAAACTAGACCATAAAAACTTGAATATTGATGTTCCTTTTATGCAAGGTAAAATGTGTAGTACCGAAAATTTAGTGGTGGCAATTTGGGATCAATTGTTGCCTCATATTCCTATGAATGTTCAATTACATTGTATCAAATTATATGAAACCCAACGCATTTTTGTAACCTACTATGGCGAATAGGTTATTTTTATATCAAATGTTTACTTTTTTATAGTAAGCGTCAACAATTTACCAAGATTCGCGTTATTAAAATCGTATTATTGCATTCTTAATTTTGAACCATGAGCCAAAAAGTAGCCGTTTTTAGAAAAGAGCATTTCAATGCAGCACATCGGTTGTTTCACGCTCAATGGTCTGATGCAGAAAACAAAGCTGTTTTTGGAGCTTGTTCCAATCCCAATTATCATGGGCATAATTATGAAATAGTTGTTCAAGTAAACGGAGTTCCTGATCCCATTACCGGATTTGTGATTAATACAAAAGACTTGAGTACCATTGTTGATGAAGAAATAAAAGCAAGATTCGACCACAAAAATTTAAACCTAGATACCGATTTTTTTAAAGACCTAAATCCAACTGCAGAAAATATTGCCATTGTGATTTACAACTTAATAAGACCAAGGATATCAGATAAACTTGATTTAAAAATACGTCTGTATGAAACAGAAAGAAACTTTGTCGACTACCCCGCTAACTGAAGAAAAATTGGCAATTGACAATTTGCTGATTGAAGAAATGGGGGATCAACATAAAGCCAGCTCAGTGGACACGCCTTTGCGCCCAGATGCTTTTGATGCAACGGATGAGGACAAGATTAAAGCCATTGAACCTCATTTTAGAGCCATTATGGAAATTCTTGGAATGGATTTATCAGATGACAGCTTACGTGGTACGCCACTACGCGTGGCTAAAATGTATGTAAAAGAATTATTCCAAGGATTGAATCCTGCGAATATGCCTAGCATGACTCTATTTGACAACAAGTTTCAGTACAATGAAATGTTGGTTGAAAAAAATATTAATTTTTATACGAACTGTGAGCATCATTTCGTGCCTTTCTTCGGTAAAGCACATGTAGCTTATATCAGTAGTGGTAAAGTAATAGGCTTAAGTAAATTAAATCGCTTGGTAGAATATTTTTCAAAACGTCCACAGGTCCAAGAACGCCTAACCATGCAAGTAGGGAAGGCTTTGCAAACAGTATTACAAACGCAGGATGTTGCCATCCTAATGGACGCTAAACATTTATGTGTTTCCAGTAGAGGGGTAAAAGACGATAGTTCCAATACCATTACCAGCTTTTTTGGAGGAAGGTTCCAAGAAGAACCCACAAAGTTGGAATTTTTAAAATATATTGAAATAAAAAATTAAAAAAAAGGGGTGTATGAACGCCCCTTTTTTGTTTTCATTGAATGCCTTATTTTTGAAAATTCAAAAGAAAATAGAATGTCAAAACAAGCTTTTATATTTCCTGGTCAAGGAAGTCAGTTTTCTGGAATGGGAAAAAATTTATACGAACAAAATGAGGCCGCCAAAGCTTTGTTTGAAAAGGCAAATGAAATACTAGGTTTTCGCATTAGTGATATTATGTTTGAAGGAACAGATGAGCAATTAAAACAAACCAATGTTACACAGCCTGCTGTTTTTTTACATTCGGTGATTGCTTATTTAACTATGCCAGCAGTTACGCCGGATATGGTTGCGGGTCATTCATTAGGAGAGTTTAGTGCATTAGTGGCAAATATAACATTAAGCTTTGAGGATGCATTGCGTTTAGTAAGTATTAGAGCAAAAGCAATGCAAGCAGCTTGTGAAATTCAACCTTCCACGATGGCTGCGGTTTTAGCTTTAGCTGATGAAAAAGTAGAAGAAGTTTGCGCAACTGTTGCAACTGAATCAGGTGAAGTAGTGGTAGCAGCAAATTATAATTGTCCCGGTCAGTTAGTTATTTCAGGATCAGTAAAAGGCATTGAAATTGCATGTGAAAAAATGAAAGAAGCGGGTGCAAAAAGAGCATTGGTTTTACCAGTGGGTGGTGCATTTCATTCCCCATTAATGGAGCCCGCAAAAATTGAATTGGCGGCAGCCATTCAAGCGACCACTTTTAACACACCCATTTGTCCAGTTTATCAAAATGTGGTTGCCAAAGCGGTAAGCAATCCTTCAGAAATTCAAGAAAATTTAATTGCTCAATTAACAGGCGCCGTAAAGTGGACCCAAACTGTGCAGGCCATGGTAGCCGACGGAGCCACTGCATTTACCGAGGTTGGCCCAGGAAAAGTATTGCAAGGGTTGGTACAAAAGATACATAAAGAAGCCTTTGTATACGGAGTGGCTTAAAAGCTAATTCCTTTTTAACTTAGAATTTATACTAATTGTAGTAATTTAGGGGACTCTTGAAAATTTTCTAGAGTCCCCCAAATTTTTAGTTGACTTGAATCAAAGATTACTTCAAATATTATTTTGCTTTTCATTATTGGTGATGTCAAATAAATTATTTGCACAACCAACAATAGTTAGAGAATTTGCAGCATCTAATGATAATGGGGTTACTTATGGAACAAATATTGCGATTTGTATAAATAATCCATTTACATTAAAATTTACTCCTAGAGTAACTTTAAGATATTACATATGCAAATCGACAGATGGTGGTACTACTTGGATTAGAATGACAACAGATCCCAGTATAACTAATGCTGGTATTCCCGCATTTAGTAATCCTGCATTTGGGGTTCCTACTAAACTTAGGATTCTTTATACAACTGATTATTTAAACGATGCCCTCCCAGTATCATCATACATTTATTCAGATGAAATTATTAATTTAACAGTAAACCCCAACCCAATAGTCAGTGCTGTTATTCTTGGTCAAACTACAATTTGTCAAAATTCTACAATAACTGCAACCAATAACACCCCTAATGGTGTTTGGAGTAGTGATGATTTAACAGTAGCAACTATTAATCAATCTGGATTAGTCTCAGGAATTAGTCAAGGCATAGCACTTATTTCATACACAGTTAAAGATAATAATAATTGTGTTACCACTAAAAGTGATTTTGTAACTGTTAATCCCACTCCAATTATTTCAAGTTATTCAGATGCCATTTGTAGTGGTATTCAATACGCAGTAATCCCAAGTGGTTCTAATGTAGTAGGTGCTACTTTTAATTGGAGTATGCCAAGTACAAATGCACAAGTAATTGGTGACTTAACTGGAATGGCTGCAGCAGGTACCTCCACGCAAACAACAGTGAATGCATTATTAACCAATCATACCAATTCAGTCATTGCTGCTACTTACACGATTACCGCAACCAAAGGAGCTTGTACAAGCGCTCCCTTTAATTTGACATTATCAGTTACACCAAAACCCTATATTGCAAATCGCGTAGATGCTACATGTAGTGGTGCTCCATTTAATATTACTCCAACAAATGGAAATGGAAATATTGTCCCTGTTGGTATTACTTATTCATGGGCTGCACCTTCTATGCCATCTGGTTTAACAGGAGGTGCCGCATCAGGTACCAATTCACCTACTGGTATCAATGGATTATTATACAATACCACGAACGGTACACTTTCAGCAACTTATGTAGTGAGTACTTATAATGCAGGATGTTCCGGCTCAACCTTTACTGAAACTGTAAATGTGAATCCAACGCCAAATATAGTTACTAATCAATTTGTAACTATCTGTAGTAATGCTACTTTTTCAATTACACTTATTAATGGTGCGAACATCGTGCCTGCTGGAACAACTTATTCATGGTTGGCTCCAGGAGTGAATGGAATCAATGGTTTACAAGCAGGTAACAATGTAACAGTTATTTCAGGAACTCTATCTAATACTACCAGTTCCACCATTTCAAATATCGCTTATTCAGTAAGACCTACTTCAGGTATTTGTAGTGGCAATTATTTTAATGTTTTTGTCACTGTTAAGCCAGTCCCAATTATTGCTAATATTGGTCCAACACAAACAGGTAGTGGATCCTTATTTAATTTCCCCATTACGGGAAGTATAATTCCCACTGGGACTACCTATGCATGGACAGCCCCCTCTGTTCCAACTGGGCTAACTGGTGGGGTTGCATCGGGTGTTCCATCACCCACATCATTAACTGGTATTTTAACCAATCCAACAGCTGCCTATTTAGATGCGAGGTATACTATTACGCCAACTTATTTAAATTGTACTGGTAATTCATTTGTTTATACAGTAAGAGTTTATCCGAAACCAATCATTGCCAATAAAAATATTACATCCATTTGCAGTGGACAAAGTTTTATAGTGACCCTAACGGACGGGCAAAATGGTGACGTAGTACCTAGTGGAACAACCTATTCATGGAATGCACCAATAGTTGCGGGAATAACTGGTACAGCTACAGGAACTAGTGCATCAACCATTAGCGGAACCTTAAATAATACTACCCATTATCCAATTGTGGTTACCTATATTGTTACACCCTATTCAAATCCACAAGCAGGCGACCCTTTTAATATTAATATTACGGTGAACCCTTTACCCATTAGTACCATTGTTGTTGCAGAAAATTCTGGACTGCAATCCAACGATAATATTATTTGTAGTACTTCAAGTGCAACATTTACTGCAGTACCGGTGGTGGGGTTATTAACTGATTATGAATATACTTGGTCTGTTCCAATAAGTGCAACAGTACCAGGAAATGTTTCCAGCTTTACAAGTAGTTCAGCGGGAACTTATAGTTTAAGTATTAAAACTTTAACTACGGGTTGTGCAAGTGCAGTGCAAACATCAACGAGTTTAATCGTTAATACAAACCCTAATGTTGGAACAATATCCAGTACATCCAATAGTGTTTGTGTAGGGGCATCCATAACATTAAATACCATAGGAGATAATAGTGGTATAACGCCTTATACGTATTATTGGACTTTTCCCTCCATTGTAAGTGGGGCTGCTTCTACCAATACTTCAACAGTGGGTTTAAGTGGTGTGAGTTCTGGGAATGGAGATATTACTTATGTTATTTTAGACCATGTAGGATGTTATTCCAATAGGAGTGCACCTTATAATATTACGGTATACCCAAATCCTTTGTTACCTATAGTGACTCCAGTGAATGTGGTGTATGATGGACTTCCGCACCAAGTTATTGGCAATCCTGCATCCGCACCAATAGGCACCGATCTAATTGAATGGTATGCTGCATCATCTGGGGGAGTTGCAATTAATCCAATTCCTGCTCATAACAATGTGGTGTCAACTTCCTATTGGGCCCAAGCAAAAAATAGCACAACAGGTTGTGTGAATAACAACAGAGTGAATGAAACAATTACAATTACTAAAAAGGGTTTAGTCATCACGGCCAATGATTATCAAAAAGTGTATGATGGTATTGGGTATTCAGGAGGCAATGGGATTACCTTTAAGGATCCAGTCACCGGTGTAGGTTCGGGCTTTGTTAATGGAGAAACAATATCCGTGTTAGGGGGTAGATTAACTTATGGGGGTACTTCTCAAAATACAATAAATGCCGGAACCTATACCATTATTCCAGGGGGACTCACTTCTAATAATTATAATATCAGTTTTGTTGCAGGTACATTAACAATTACTAAAAAAGTTATTTCAATCACCGGAGCTTCTGTGCAAGATAAAGTATATGATGCAACAGATATCGCTACAATGAATGCTGGAACTTTATTAGGAGTTATATCAGCAGACTTGCCCAATATTTCGCTAAATAGAACTGCCAAATTTTCTTCAAAAAACGTAGGTGCGAATTTAATAATTACTTCAGTAAGTACATTATCAGGATCGGTGGCACCAAATTATTCATTAGATCAAACAATAAATCTAACAGCTACCATAACGGCAAAACGTATCAGTGTTAGTGGAGCTTCAACTGCAGATAAAATATATGATGGCACAACAGCTGCAAGTGTAACTGGAGGAAATTTTATCAATGCAATCACTCCTGGTTCAGGAACTAGTGTGGATAAAAAACCCTATATCAATGACAATATTGTTTTTTCGCCGTCTGGATATTTTGCATCCAAAGATGTTGGAAATAATATTGTAATCACTTCTACATCCACTATTACAGGAGCGGATAAGGACAACTATATTTTAGATCAGCCTAGTTTAACTTTTAGAAATATAACACCTAAACCACTTCAAATGAATGGGCTAGGTGTGACTGCTCCAAAAATATATGATGGCACCACTACATCCTTAGTTACGGGAACACCTGCTTTATTAGTAAGTGAGGCACCGGGTACCGGAAATGTGAATGACGGTAAGGCATATACAAATGATATTGTATCCATTTCGGGCACACCTATTGGAACGTTTAATTCAAAAAATGTTACAACAGCAAGTAGCGTAAGTTTTAGTGGGTTGAGTTTAACAGGCGTAAATGCTGGCAATTACATTTTGACAATGCAATCTGCAGTTGCCTCTAGTATTTTGCCCAAAAATTTAACCATGTTTGGGTTAAGTGTAGCATCAAAAGTATATGATGGAACTACAAGCAGTGTTGTGATTGGAACCGCTCAATTACAAGCGGCAGAAAATCCAAGTATTGGAACTAGCAATGATGGCAAACCTTATATTGGGGACGATATTTCTATAAAGGGAACACCCATTGGGTCCTATAATAGTAATAGTGTTGCATTAGCTTCTTTTGTTACTTTTAGTGGTTTGTACTTAGCAGGTGGGGATGTTGCCAATTATACTTTTACGATTCAAAATAATGTATCATCTGTCATAGCGCCGCTTAACATTAATGTAATAGCGGATCCACAATCTAAAATATATGGAAGTGTAGATCCAAATTTAACCTATGTGAGTGATCCATTAATTGGGACTGATACTTTTTCAGGAATATTGTCAAGGACAGCAGGTGAAAATGCGGGTGTATATCCAATAACACTAGGCAGTTTAACTTTGAATAGTAACTATAAAATTATTTTTGTTGAAAATTTCTTAATTATTTCAAAAGCTAAATTAACTGTAATTCCAGATGCCATAAGTCGAATTTATGGGACTCCATTACCTGCTAATTTTATAAGTTATAAATTTATTTGCATTGGATTACAAAACGGTCAACTGCTAAATTCAATTACACTTATTGCACCTATTGGATTTGGGAATGGAAATGATATAAAAGACGGAAATGGAATTTATAAAGCTGCTTTACAAGGGAGTCTGCCTGTAACTGGCAATATTAATTTAAATAATTATGAAATTATTTTTAACAATGCAGACTTGATTGTAAATAAATTACCAATAACGATTACTGCGGATCCAAAACAAAAAAGAATGACTCAGCCTGATCCTTTGTATACTTATCAATTATCAAGACCACTCATAGCAGGTGACGTATTTACGGGTGGATTAATGCGTATGCCAGGGGAAACTGTAGGATTTTATCCAATTTTGCAAGGTGATTTAGCCATTAATGATAACTATGATATTAATTATGTATCTGCAGATTTAGAAATTTTAACCATAGAGAGAGTTATGGTTATACCCAATGCGTTTACTCCTAATAATGATGGGTTAAACGATTTTCTTAAAGTAATTCATAACTCTACGATCATTTCTATTAATTATTTTAAAGTATTTAACAGAGCAGGTAATTTAGTTTTTGAGACCAAGAATATGACTGAAGGCTGGGATGGAAAAATAAATGGAAGTATTGCTGATGCGGATGCTTATTATTGGATGCTCGAATACAATACCTGGGATCATAAAGTTTTTAAAGTAAAAGGAAGCACACTACTTATTAAATAATTAAATTGAAAAGATACCTCATACTATTTGCTGCTATTTATTTACTTGCGCTTACAAGTAAAGCGCAAGATATAGTGTTGTCTCAGCCATTTGTATCCAATCAATTTTTTGGTCCTGCTGGCGTAGGAAATGGTTTGTATTCAAGTAGGATTCAAGGAAATATTAAAGATCAAATGATAGATGGAGAAAATTTGTATAGAACTATTGTTGTCGGATTTGATACGAGGTTTAAACCTGCAGATAATACAAAAAACTTTTTAGGAGTAGGAGGGCATATTATGTCAGATCAAGTGATGAATGGAGTAATGAAAAGTAATTTTGTAGCACTTAATTTAGCGTATCATATTTTTCTAGATAAAAATTTATTTAGAGATTTATCACTTGGACTTGGAACTATTTTTGCACAAACTACATTAGATAGATTAAATTTAAAATTTGCCGATCAGTATGATATTGCAGGAGGATTTACAGGTACTGCTTCAATCGAAAACTTGATTCCCTTTCCTTCATCTTTTTCAGCAAATTCAGGGGTGTTATACACAAGTCATAGTGATCAATCCTTTTTTCAAATGGGTGGGACCGGTATGTTTTTAACAAAACCAAACCTGACTTATGCATTAACAAATACTGCACCTGAAACTAAGTATCGAGTTTTTATTAATGGGGAGGTTCCATTTTTTGGGGACTACACCTTAGCATATCATGGCAATTTTTTAAATCGAAAAGCGGGTAATCAAATTTATGCCGGAGCTTCCATAGGAATGCCTCTTTCAAATGATATGGATGAGATAAAGCGAATTTATTTTGGGTGCTATTATAGAAATCAAGAGGCGATCGTTCCATCTGTTTCCTATATCTCCAATAAATATGTATTTGGAATTAGTTATGATATTTACAATCCCAATATCACTGGAGCCAATCTTAAATTAAGTAGTTTGGAATTATCGCTTTCTTCTTCCTTTGGTTCAAGAAAGACCAATTTATTTAGAACCATTTTTGATTAATCTATTCAAATTCAATCTACTAAAAATCAATTGAACAGTTAACCCATTCTGGATCAAATTCACTGTTGTATTTTTTGTAAAAATGTAAAGCTGGTTCATTCCAATCCAATGCTTGCCAGTTCATTCCTTTAAAGTCTTTTGCTTTTGCTTCTTCAATTAAAGCATCAAATAATAAACTGCCAATTTTATGGCCACGTTTATTTTCTGCCACCACTAAATCCTCTAAATACAATCTTTGACCTTTCCAGGTAGAGTAGCGAATATAATACAATGCCATTCCTTCCACTTTGCCATCTACCTCGGCTACCAATGCCCACCATACTGGTTTTTCGCCAAATCCACTTTCTACAAAATGATCATAAGTAACAATCACTTGGGCTGGAGCCTTTTCGTAAACTGCAAGTTCATGAATCAATTCCATCATACGATGACAGTCTTCTTTAACAGCTGGTCTTATTTTAATGTCCATGAACTATTTTTCAATTTTAAATTAGTGTGGTGCTTTTGCTAGTGCTTGGGCTAAGTCGGCTTCTAAATCTTCGATATTTTCAATGCCCACACTCATGCGGATTAAGCCATCGGTGATGCCATATTTTTCTCTCTCTTCCTTTGGGATCGACATATGCGTCATGCTTGCAGGATGAGATACCAAAGTATCTACGGTACCTAATGAAACAGCGCGGGTACAAATTTCAACGCTATTAATAAATTTCTTTCCTGCTTCAATGCCACCCTTTAATTCAAAACTAATAAGGGGTGCATGTTGCTTCATTTGTTTGTTAGCAATCGCATGATGTGGATGATTTTCAAAACCGGTATAATTCACATGAGCAATTGCTGGATGTTGTTGTAAATATTGAGCTACTTTTTTAGTATTGCTACAATGTTTTTCCATTCTTAATTCCAAGGTTTTCATGCCTTGAATTAATAAGTAAGCATCAAATGCATTGCTATTACCGCCTAATAATACATGCCATTTCCAAACTTTAGTTCGCATGTACTCCAAATCCTTTCCGAGTAACACACCATTCAATGCGCTACCATGACCATTTAAAAACTTAGTAGCTGAATGAAACACATAGTCCGCACCTAGTGCGAAGGGTTGTTGCAAATAGGGGGTTGCGACAGTATTGTCTACAGAAACTTTGATACCATGCGTGTGTGCAATTTTACAAACTGCTTCAATGTCCACACATTGCAAGGTAGGATTAGCGGGTGTTTCTAAATGAATGAGTTTAGTAGTAGGATTTGCTTTAATCGTTTCTACTAATAAAGCTTCATCATGAATATCTATCAATATTATTTTTACACCTGCTTCCTTTAATACTTTTTGCATTAACTCCTGTGATCCACCATATAAAGAGTAATGTGATATTAAACAATCACCTGCACTAAGATTGCTAAAAAATAAAGTACTCATTGCAGCCTGTCCACTTGAATGTAACAAGGCCTTAACTTCTAATGGAGTTCCGTCGTCATTTGTTAAACCACGTGCTTCTAACGCTTCAATTGTTTTTTCTGCTGCCGTAAATGTGGGATTGCCCCAGCGGGTATACAATCTTGTTTTATCGTCCCCTTTAAAACGTTCCATGCCTTCCTCCGCAGAACCAAAAGTAAAAGTTGAGGTTGCATAAATAGGCGTGGTATGCGAAAAATTATCGTTCTCGTGGCTTGCAGTGTGCAAGGTGATTGTGCTTATTCCTTTACATAATTTCTTGCTCATGTAGGCCTGTTTTATTTTATATAATGTATGCTTTTATGATTAATATGCCCATTTCACCCAAGCTGCACCCCAAGTGAATCCACCTCCAAAAGCAGCCAATATTAAATTGTCTCCTTGCTTAAGTTGAGATTCCCATTCCCACAAACACAATGGAATAGTTGCTGCTGTTGTGTTTCCGTACTTTTGAATATTAATCATTACTTTTTCACTAGGAATTCCTGCGCGGTCAGCAGTAGCGTCAATGATTCTTAAATTGGCTTGGTGCGGCACTAACCAGGTGATATCATCTCCCGTTAATTTATGTTTTTCTAATAGGTCGGCAGTTACGTCGGCCATGCCTTTTACAGCAAATTTAAATACCGGTTGACCATCCTGAAATGCATAGTGTTCTTTTGCCATTACCGTTTCGATACTTGCTGGCTTTAAACTTCCACCTGCTTTAAGGTGTAAATAATCACGACCACTTCCATCGCTTTTTAAGATCGCATCTTGAAATCCATTTTCATCCGTACTTGGTTCTAATAAGACAGCACCTGCGCCATCTCCAAAAATAATACAAGTAGCACGATCGGTATAGTCAATAATGGAACTCATTTTATCTACCCCAATAACAATAATTTTTTTATAACGACCACTTTCAATAAACATGGCTCCTGTATTTAATGCAAATAAAAATCCACTGCAAGCAGCACCTAAATCAAATCCAAAAGCATTTTCGGCACCTATTTTATCGCCAATAATATTTGCCGTTGCAGGAAACACCATATCCGGGGTTACCGTTGCACAAATAATACATTCTATTTCCAAAGGATCTAAATTCTTTTTGCGTAGAATTTCTTCGACAGCCTTCACTGCCATATCTGAACTTGCTTTCCCTGGTTCTCTTAAAATTCTTCTTTCAACAATACCGGTTCTAGTACGAATCCATTCATCATTGGTGTCTACCATTTTTTCCAAGTCAAAATTGGTCAATTTTGTTTCGGGGACATAACCACCCACAGCAGTAATGGCAGCTTTTGTGATAGGATTCATTGTCGTGTTCATATTTTGATTTACAAATATCCCAAATTTTTTTTAAGATTTTCAATTAAGTACATTATTAGTTACTTATACATTAATTTCGTTGCATTATGATCGCATTTTTAAGAGGCCATTTTGTACAAGTAACGCCCGCCAAACTAATTGTTGACGTAGGAGGTGTGGGGTATGATGTGCATATAAGTCTACATACTTATGAATCGATTGTAAAAAAAGAGCAAGGCCAATTGCACACTTATTTGCATATCACCGAAAATGCGCAAGTACTTTTTGGTTTTCATGAATTGAAAGAAAAAGAATTGTTTTTAAATTTAATAAGTGTTTCAGGTGTTGGCGCTAGCACAGCAAGAATGATGTTATCAGGTATGCAGCCTGCTGAAATCATTAAGGCTATTGTTCAAGGGGATGCAAGGCAATTAGAAGCGATTAAGGGGATTGGCAAAAAATCTGCGGAACGTTTGGTGTTGGAACTTAAAGATAAATTGTCTAAAGTAAGTGCTAACAATGATCCAAATGGTGGTTTCACACAAATCGGGCACAATCCGCAACAGGATGCAATTCAAGCCTTAATTGCGTTGGGTATTCAAAAATCAGTTGCCGAAAAAGCTGTTGACAAAACAATAAAATCCGAGTCAACTGGCATAAGCTTAGAACTGCTTATTAAATTAGCGCTTAAAAATTGTTAAAAACCAATCAATTTATTTTGAAATCTTGTCAAATATTTTTTTGTACTACCTTATTACTCTTCATACAAGGAGTTATTTTAGCACAAAAAGATTCTTTACATTATCCCATTAAAGATAGGAGAGGTGATTTTTTTACGCAACCTAGCAACAATCCTTTTGACCTAAAGGATACAAGTTTTGTTAAAAAAAATATTGAATATGATCCTGTGTCTAAACAATATTTTATTCGTGAGTTTGTAAATGGGAGATTGGTGAAAGTACCAACTGTAGTGAGCTTTAATGATTTTTGGAAGTTGAAATCAGCAAAAGATGAAAAAGCTTATTTTTTGCAAAGAGCTAATTCTTTGGGGGTGCTCAATCGAAAAATTAGTAGGCCAAAAGCAAAAGTATTTGATAGTTATTTTGATCGTTTATTTGGGAAAACAGGTTCAGATTTAAAATTAGATTTCAAACCTGTTGGAGAAATTAATATAAAAGCGGGTTATCAAGGACAAACTGTTATGAACCCAACCCTACCAGAAAGGGCTCGATCCAATGGCGGTTTTGACTTTGATGCAAGTACAAATTTTAGTATGAATGCAAGTATCGGAGATAAATTAAAATTTCCGGTCAATTTTAATACACTCTCAAATTTGGGTTTTGATAATCAAATCAAATTAAATTATAAAGGGAAAAAAGAAGAAATTATAAAAAATATAGAAGCAGGTAATATTAGTTATATCTCCAGAAGTAGTCTTATTCCGAGCACTCAAAATTTGTTTGGTATAAAAACACAGTTGCAGTTTGGTAAATTATTTGTAACAGCAGCTATTGCCAATCAAAAATCACAACGTCAATCTATTAATTTACAAGGTGGGGCATCAACCCAAAAATTTCAAAAGCGGTTGGATGATTACGAAGAAAATAGACACTTTTTATTGGCACAATATTTTAGGAATAATTATAATAAAGCAATGGCTAGTTTGCCGTTGGTAAACTCACAGGTTCAAATTAAAAGGATGGAAGTATGGGTTACCAATCGCAATGGACAAACAACCAATGCACGCGATGTGGTGGGGCTTGCTGACTTAGGGGAGCCCAATCCCCACAATAATAAATGGAAAAGTACTACAAATCCCTTTCCTGACAATACGGCCAATAATTTATATGGGACCTTGGCCAATAATGTGATAGCGAGAAATCCATCAAATATTGCTGCTGTCCTCGCAGGGAATGGATTGAGGTCGGCGGAAGACTATGAACGAACATTTGCTAGAAAGCTAACTGAAAATGAATATTCTTTTAATGCTCAAATTGGATTTTTATCTTTAAATATACCTTTACAACCTGATGAAGTTTTAGGAGTTGCTTTTCAATATACATACAATGGCAAGGTTTTTCAAGTGGGAGAATTCTCTGAAAATGTCGCTTTAAATCCTTCGAATGGAGTACAGCAAATTTTGTTTTTAAAATTATTAAAGGCCACAACACAACGAACCGATTTGCCATTGTGGGATTTAATGATGAAAAATGTATATTCTCTGGATTTATTTGGATCCATTCAACAACAAGATTTTCAATTGAATGTCTTGTATGAAGCACCAGGCGCAGGATTGAAAAGATATTTACCCGTATCCAATGCAGCTGTTGATGGGCAATCTTTACTTAAAATTTTACAACTTGACCGGTTAAATAACCAAAATGATCCGCAACCCGATGGTATGTTTGACTATGTTGAAGGGTATACCGTTTTATCAAAGATGGGGCGAATCGTTTTTCCATTATTAGAACCTTTTGGCGAAGATTTAAAAAACATTGCATTCAAAGGGATAGATACCAATATTACCAATAAATATATCTTCCCTCAACTCTATCGAAATATAAAAACAACAGCACAAACCTATACCAATCTTGATAGGTTTGTAATGGAAGGTCAGGTTAAGGGAAGCAGTGGGGGCGCTGAGATTAGTTTAAATGCATTTAATGTTCCACCAGGTTCAGTAAGTGTTAGGGCAGGGGGCCAGCTGTTAAAAGAAGGGATAGATTTTATCGTTGATTATGGTTCTGGGACAGTACGGATCATTAATCCGGGCATTTTAAGTTCTAATATTCCTTTAAATGTTTCTTTTGAAAACAATATTGGGTTTGGTTTTCAAGAGCGTGGATTTAGGGCTTTGCGAATTGATTATATGGCCAATAAAAATTTCAATGTTGGGTTTTCAACCCAGCGGTTGAGTGAGCGTCCTTTTTTTACTAAAACAAATTTTGGTGCTGATCCCATTAAAAACGCCATGTATGGTTTTGATTTCAATTATAAAGCAGAAGTCCCTTTGCTTACAAAATTAATTAATAAACTTCCTTTTTATAAAACCAATGCAAAGTCTTATATCACTGCCAATGGGGAGGCTGCTTATTTGCAACCTGGGCATGCACAACAAATTGGAAAGGGTGGAAGTGGCTTGGTGTATTTAGACGATTTTGAAGCCACCAGGACTGATATAGATCTTCGATTTCCTTTTACTGCTTGGTCTTTAGCTTCAACACCCGTAACAAGGTTTAATAAATTTACAGAAAGTAATTTAACCGATAGTTTGGATTATAATAAGAATAGAGCTAGACTATCTTGGTATACCATTGAACCAACTTTACAAGATCGAAATAGTCCAAACAATCCAATGAGTGGAACACCCTCATTATTAAGTGATCCAAGGGTAAGACAGGTATTCACCAATGAATTATTTCCCAACAAAACAACAAATATAACAGATGTTCAATTGCCTACATTTGACCTAAGTTATTATCCTAAAGAAAGAGGGCCTTATAACTATAACTTTAAGGATTTGGATGGTACGGGTAAATTTAGAAATCCTACTGACAAATGGGGTGGCATCATGCGAGCACTAGATCAAACTGATTTTGAATCAAGCATTATTGAATATGTTGAGTTTTGGGTACAAGATCCTTTTATCAAGTCCCCAACAACAAAGGGTAGTTTGGTTTTGAACTTAGGAAATGTGAGTGAAGATATTTTAAAGGATGGACGTCGTTTTTATGAAAATGGAATGCCAACCCCTACCATTCCTGCGCAGATAGATAGCTCAGTTTGGGGTAAAGTGCCCGTCAATCCTATTCAAGTGACCAACGCATTTAGCAACAATGCCGAGGATAGAAAGTACCAAGATGTTGGATTTGATGGAATGAATGATGAGGAGGAACGTGCTAAACGTTCAAGTGTGTTGAGTCAAATTACAAATCCATTGGTGGCGCAACAATTTACAAAAGATCCTTCTGCTGATAATTATGTATGGTATCGAGACGCACAATATGATGCAGCGGGCGTTGGCATATTAGGTAGGTATAAATATTATAACAATCCACAAGGAAATTCTGCGATTGCTGGAACGAGTCAATTTAGTAGCGCTGCAACTATGCTCCCTGACAATGAGGATTTAAACAGGGACAATACCTTAAATGAAACCGAGGCTTATTTTGAATACGAAATTCCATTGCAAAAAAATAATATGGGCGTAGGCCTCACTAAATATGTAACCGATGCCAAAACGGTGAATGTAAACTTAGCTGATGGTACTAAAAGTGTTGAGAATTGGTATTTATTTAGAGTACCTATTAAATCTTATTCCGATTCGGTAGGAGGTATCAAAGACTTTAAATCTATTCGTTTTTTAAGAATGTATATGACAGGGTTTGAAGATTCAATTACCCTTCGATTTGCAAAATTTAGTTTGGTTCGAAATCAATGGAGGCAATACATGTATGAAATAGATAGTAGTGGTAATTATACTCCCTTGGCTTTGTCAAACAATTCGGCTATCAACACTTTAGCGGTAAGTATTGAAGAAAATGGGAGTAGAACACCTGTAAATTATGTGATTCCACCTGGTATTGAGCGTGTTCAATTATTGAGTAATAATGGCGTTAATCTCTTGCAAAATGAACAGGCATTAAGTGTACAAATTCATAATTTAGAAAAAGGAAAAACACCTAGAGGTGTTTTCAAAACAATGAATGTAGATATTCGTCGTTATGGAAAACTATCCATGTTTTTGCATGCTGAAAATAAAAATAAGCTAACCCAAACTGAGAATGGGGTCATTACGGCAGTCATTAGAATGGGACAGGATTTTCAAAACAATTATTATGAGATTCGAATCCCTTTAACAACAACACCCCAAAAAATTTATACAAATGCAGAGGCAAATTTAGTATGGCCTGCTCAAAATGAATTGAATTTAAATTTGAATGATTTAGTGAATTTAAAATTAGAAAGAGACAAACAGCACTATTCATATACCGCTAAATTTTCTCAAAAGCAAACATCGATTTATCCCAATAACGTGCAAACGTATTCGGTAATGGGGAACCCCAATTTGGGTGAGATAAGGGGTATTGTGATTGCTTTTGAAAATACATCTCTTCAACAACAAATGGATGTTGAGGTATGGATGAATGAATTGCGTTTGTCAAATTTGGATGAGCGTGGTTCCTGGGCTGCGATTGGTAGGATGGATATCTTGATGGCTGACTTGGGAACGCTTTCAGTATCAGCAAGTAACCGAACTGCAGGCTTTGGGACAATTGAACAAAATATGAATCAGCGCGCAAAGTCAGGACTTTCCCAAATTGATATAGCTACAAATATAGATGCTGGAAAATTATTGCCAAAACAAGTTAAATTATCATTGCCTGTTTTTGCTAGTATTAACAAATCAGTAGAAACGCCTATGTTTGATCCCTTTGACAAAGACATTTTATACCAAAATAAAATAAACAATTTGACAGGTGCCAAGAAAGATTCAGTCATCAATGCTGCTGCAGATCAAACCACCATCAAAACACTCAATTTTACCAATGTGCGTTTTCTTCCCAGTGGCAAACCTAATTTATTGAGCATAAGTAATTTAGATTTTAGTTATTCATATGCCGAGTTATCGCAAACCAGTCCTTTGATTACGGAAAATAAAATGGTGAAACAAAGAGGATCTATTGGCTATACCTATAATCAAAATGCAAAATCCATTGAGCCTTTTAAAAAAATATTAAAAAATGCTTCTCCTTGGTTGGCTTGGGCAAAAGAAATTAATATGAATCCAATACCTAGCTTACTTAGTTTTAGGACAGTGCTAGATAGGCAATTTGGGGCATATACACCAAGGGTAGTAAGTTCATATGATGGTACGATTGATAAAGTTGAAACCACCTATAACAAATATTTTACAATGGTGCGTTTATTGAATGTTAGGTGGCCATTAACAAGGTCATTGAATTTAGATTTTAATGCAACAATGAACTCAAGAATTGATGAGCCCGACGGGCCAATTGACACAAAGGCCAAGCGAGATTCTGTTACAAGAATGCTATTTGGAGGGGGGCGTAATACATTATACAATCAACACTTGACCATGCGCTATGATTTACCTACCAGTAAATTTCCTATTTTAAATTGGATAAATGCTACTTATAATTTTTCTACAAATTACAATTGGATTGGTGCAAGTAGGTTAGCACAAAATTTGGGGAATACCATTGAAAATTCAATGACGCAACAATTTACGGGACAATTTAATTTTGTCAGTTTGTACCAAAAGTCAAAATTTATTAATGCTGCTATTCAACCAAATTATTATGCCAATCAAACACAATTTACCAATCCCTTATCCACCAAAGTAAGTATATCAAAGGAGGAAGCCTTGGCTGGGAAAGTAGGTAAGGCAAGAGACAGTGCATTTAAAGCATGGAAATTGGCAAGAAGGGAAGAACGCATGGCGCAAAGAATTTTAAAAGCAAATCAACCTATAGAAGTGCCTTCATTTATTAAACCAATTGCAAAATTCTTAACCATGATGCAAACGGCCAATATTGATTATGGTGAAAATTTCAACAGTAGGTTGCCTGGTTATATGTCGGGTGTTCAATTTTTAGACAAAACATTTACAGGATTATCTCCAAACATTGATTATATGTTTGGAAGACAACCAGACACTGCTTGGTTAACCACGCAAGAAAAAAGAGGTAATATTACCAGAGACCCTACTTTTAATATGGTATTTAGACAAACCTTTGACCAAAAATTGTCGGCTAGGATGATGCTCGAGCCAATAAAATCATTGATTATTGATGTGAATATAAATAAAACATTCTCCAAAGAATATGCTGAGTTATTCAAGGATACAACTTATAATAATAGTGGAATAAGGACACATGCAAATCCTTTTTCGGCAGGTGGTTTTAATATAAGTTATATGGCTTTGAATACTTTTTTTGATGACCATAATCCAAATGTAATTTCGTTGCAATTTAAAGCCTTTCAAAATTATAGAACCATCATTTCTCAAAGATTAGGTACTAAGATAGATCCTAATGGGTATGCTTTGGGTTATGGCAGGTATGCACAAGATGTTTTAATCCCTGCTTTTATAGCAGCTTATACAGGGAAAGATCCTAAAAAAGTTTCTTTAATCAATGAAAACAACAGTACGATTCGTTCTAATCCATTTACAGGAATGCTTCCAATGCCCAATTGGAATATTATGTATAGTGGTCTATCTAAAGTACCTGCACTCGCTGAATATTTTACCAATATAACCTTAACCAATGGGTACAATGGAAACCTTGCAATGAATAGTTTTACAAGCTCATTAAATTATGTGGATGACATCACAAAAAGAGGAACCCCAACATTTTTAGATCCAATAAGTGGTAATTATATTCCCTATTTTTTAATTCCTAATGTAACCATAAGTGAACGCATGGAACCATTGATTGGCATTAATCTCACAACAGTAAATCAATGGTCTATTCGGTTTGAATACAAAAAGAGCAGGATGCTTTCTTTAAGTTTAGTGGATTATCAATTAAGTGAAAACAATAGTAAGGAATGGGTAATTGGAACGAGTTGGCGAAAAAAAGGGCTTCGTTTGCCTTTTCCAATACCTGGGTTAAGGGGTAAATTAGACAATGATTTGACATTCCGTTTTGATATGTCCATGCGTGATGTTTATAATAGTAATAGTCGATTGGACCAAACAAATGCCTATGGCACAGGTGGTCAAAAGGAAATAACGTTACAACCTTCTATTGATTATGTGTTGAATAGTAAAATAAATTTAAAATTCTATTTTGATCAACGTAGAGCAACTCCCTATATTTCATCATCACCCCCCATAGTAAATACAAGAGCAGGCGTAAATATAAGGATTGCTTTATAAACTTATGCTTGTTTTGTAAAGGCCCAGCTAAACATTGTTTTCCAATTTACTTTTTTACCATACATTAAAATACCGGTGCGATAAATTTTACCACTTAACCAGGTGGTAAATAAAAATCCGGCAATTAAAAGAAACATACTCACAAAAAGTTCCCAGTAACTTACTGCACTTGGTACACCATAAGCAATTCTAGCCATCATGACCATTGGTGAACTAAAAGGCAACATACTTGCCCAAAAAGCCAAAGGCGTATTTGGATTTTGTGTAACCATATTCGTAATGATATAGGAAAATATAATGGGCATGGTAATGGGGAAAGTTAAACTTTGTGCATCCTGAGGGTCTTCATTTACAACACTACCCACAGCAGCAAAAAGTGCTGCATAAAATAAATAGCCCCCTAAAAAATAAAACACAAAACAGGATAAAATCAAAGGCCAGTTTGCAGTAGCAATCGTATGTTGCATTTTGTATAAACGCATAGCAGATTCACTTGCTTGTATCATTCCAGCACCTGTCATTTGACCGTTGGATTGTTGTAAGGAAGCAACTTGGTTTTGTAAATCGGAAGGTAATAAACCCATTGCGACACCCGTTAAAGACATAATTAGAATTATCCACAAAGCAAACTGAGTCAGTCCTACTGCGCCAATGCCAACTACTTTACCCAACATCAATTCAAATGGTTTAACACTGCTAATGATCACCTCAGCAATTCTATTTGTTTTTTCTTCCATCACACCCCGCATTACCATTGTGCCATAAATTAACAATGTCAGATAAATCAAAAAGCCACTTGCATATCCAATTCCCATAGCAAGTCCGGCATTACTTTCTTTGCTTTTGTTGCCTCCTTTGTCTTCATAAGCTTTTAAAGAAGCAAATTGAGAAGCTTTGTGAATAGAGTCCAATACATTTTGTTGAATACCAGATTCCTGTAACATTCTGTCTTCAATCGCAGCATTTATGCTTTCAATAATACTATTTTGCAACACCAATCCCATTGATTTTTTTGACCTCAGTATGTATTCAGTCTTATTTGTTTTTTCAAATTTTGGTAGTAATAAAATATCAGTAAATCCTTTTTGACTATAATTATTGGTATCAATATTTTCAGGAAATAAAAATTCAATTTGCGTTGTGTTTTTAATGGCATTTTTAAAAAATCCATTGGGATCTGTTACGGCAATTTTTCGGTGTTCGGTACCGGTTGAAGATAAATAAGCTGAACCAAAAATAAATCCAACCATCAATAAGGGCATTAAAAAAGTTACCAATAAAAAACGTTTATTTTGAACACGTGTGGTGTATTCTCTTTGAATGATTAGCCAAATTTTATGCATAAAGTTATTTTTAAAATTAAATATTTTGAAATGCCCTTGTTGTTGCATGTGTGCTTTCTACCAACTTGATAAAAATTTCATTTAATGTGGGTAGTACTTCATGATAGGAATTAATTTGGTGGTTGTTTTGAAGTAAATGAGCTAAAACCTGATTAGAGGTATTGTCATTGTTAATTTTCACAAATACTTTTTGACCTTCTTTTTTTAAGATTGTGAAAATGGCAGTGTCAGTAATTTTTTCAATTTGATCCGCTTCGATAGAAAAAATATTTTCCTTAAATTGTTGTTTGATGGACGCAACAGTTCCGTCTAAGATTTTTTTCCCTAAATTAACCAATACGATTTGATCACAAATTTCTTCCACTTGCTCCATTCTATGGGTACTAAAGAGGATGGTTGCCCCTTTTTTAGCAAGCCCAAAAATTTCATCCTTTATCAAATTTGCGTTGACAGGATCTAATCCACTGAATGGTTCATCCAGTATGATTAATGAAGGTTCATGCAATACAGTAATTACAAATTGTAGCTTTTGACTCATTCCTTTGCTTAAGTCTTCCACTTTTTTATGCCACCAAGTTTCCATTTCAAATTTTCGAAACCAATATTTAATTTTTTCAGTTGCCTCTGCTTTACTGAGACCTTTTAATTGCGCCAAATAAAGTGCTTGCTCTCCAATCTTCATTTTTTTGTACATCCCCCTTTCTTCCGGCATGTAGCCAATTTTACGAATGTCCTCACTTGGTTTAAAAGGGGCACCTTCAAAAAAAATAGTACCTTCATCTGGGTAAAATATACCCGTAATCATGCGAAGCAATGTGGTTTTACCAGCCCCATTAGGGCCTAACAATCCGAAAATGCTCCCTTTTTGAATGTCAAAACTAATGTCATCCACCGCTTTTTGTGTTGCGTAATATTTTTTTACTTGACGTAAGCTTAAAAGGGGTTCCATAAAATTGATTTGTAATCAAATATATATAGGAATTGAATAACCAACGGCTTTCATTTTGAGAATGGTTAATTCATAGGAAAGGCGCTTTGAAATTGAGATAATAGGCTATATTCGTAAAAAAATAAGCAGTTATGATTTTTAGGAAATTTGTCTATATGATTGCGATAATGGTTTTGATGGTAGGCTTAAGCAGTTGGGGATTTTTGGTACACCGCACCTTACACCAATTGGCTATTTATAGTCTTCCTGTCCCCATGCAAAATTATTTTCATTCAGCCATGCCTTATTTGGTTGAAAATTCAACGAGACCAGACAACAGAAGAAACACAGATAAAACAGAAGCAACTAAGCATTTTATTGATATTGAAATGTTTGGTCCTAACGCAATCAATGAAATGCCTATGGACTGGGAGGCTGCGGTTGCAAAATATGGAGAAGATAGTTTAAAAAAGTATGGTTGGGGGCCCTACAATGCCATCATGCAATTAGAACATTTAACCAATGCATTTAAAACAAAAAACAAGGATAGCATTTTATTCTATGCCGCTGATTTAGGACACTACATCGGGGATTTACATGTTCCTTTGCATACAACCGCAAATTATGATGGCCAATTAACAGGCCAAAAAGGGTTACATAGTTTATGGGAATCTTTTATACCAGATTTACAATTAGAAACCTATTCTTTATACCATCCACACAAGGCCACTTACTTGAAGCGACCAGCGGAAGCATTGTGGAAGGACATACGCAAAACAAATGCTTTATTGCCCCAATTATTTGCGAATGAAAAAGCGTTGTCTGAAAAATATACCGATGCTACAAAATATAAAATGCAAATGAGTTATGGTAAGGAGATAAAAATGTATAGTAAAGCATTTGCGGAGGATTATGCCACAACACTTGGTCCCACTATCAATGCTCAACTCATTTTAGCCGCTGATATGATCGCTGATTTCTGGTATACTGCTTGGGTGAATGCGGGAAAACCAAATTTAGAGATCCCCAGCACAAGAAGTATACAACTTAGTACAGAATTAAAATCATACCGGTCCAATACTTTGCTAAAAGAGGGGCTTTTGCTCTCCAAAAAGGAAAAATGGAAGGAGTAGGGTATCAATTTTAGCGAAGTTGGTTTGCTATTGCATGTACTAACTTTTGGCCGTCCATAGCAGCACTCACAATACCGCCTGCATAACCAGCCCCTTCTCCACAAGGGAACAAATTTATGAGCTGAGGATGATGATATGAAATGGGGTCTCGCGGAATTCTAACGGGCGAGGAAGTCCTACTTTCCGTAGCCACTACAATGGCATCATTAGTGTAGTAACTCTTCATTTTTTTTCCAAACATTTTAAATCCAGTTTGTAAAGTTGAATAGACAACATCGGGCAGTACTTCTTGTAAATTAGCTGAAGCAAGTCCTGGAAGATAACTTGCATTGGGTAACATGGAGGAAGTTTTGTTGTTACAAAAATCTACCAACCTAGTGGCTGGAGCAACTTGATTCCCTCCGCCCAATTCAAAAGCTTTTTGTTCCACTATTTGTTGGAAATGTAGCAGTGAAAAAGGGTTATGCAAGTAATCCACTTTTTTTTCTTTAAATGGGGTCTTTGCCAAATAAGCTGCTGCTGCGACAAGGTCTATTTGAACCACCATGCCACTGTTGGCATATGGATTATCTCTTTTACTTGGACTCCATCCATTCACGACAATTTCACCGGGAGCAGTTGCCGCAGGCGCAATAATACCTCCGGGGCACATGCAAAAGCTAAATACCCCACGCATATTCACTTGCTCCACTAACTGATAAGCTGCAGGCGGTAAAAAAGGCCCTCTGCTGGTACAATGGTATTGAACACTATCGATAATTGACTGAGGATGTTCCACCCTAACACCAAGGGCAAATGGTTTTGCTTCAATTAATATCTTTTTTTCAAAAAGTAAATAAAATATGTCTCGGGCTGAATGTCCTGTAGCGAGCAAAACAGCTTTACTTGCAAATCGATCTCCATCTGCGGTACACACCTCCTTGATGACTCCATTTTCAATGATAAGGTCAGTTAGTTTTTTTTCAAAGTATACTTTCCCGCCACAAGCTTCAATTTGTGTGCGCATTGCTGTAATGATATGGGGCAATTTGTTGGTGCCAATATGAGGGTGCGCTTCGTATAAGATGCGCTCATCAGCACCAAACTGATAAAAAATTTGGAGAATTTTATCAATACTGCCTCGCTTATTGCTTCTTGTATATAGTTTTCCATCGCTATAAGTGCCGGCACCCCCTTCACCAAAACAATAGTTACTCTCAGGATGCACAATGCCTTCCTTATTTAATTTGGCTAAATCACGTCTTCTTGCCCTTACATCCTTGCCTCTTTCTAAAATAATGGGTCTTAGCCCTAATTCTATACAAGTAAGGGCAGCAAAAAGACCAGCAGGCCCAGCCCCTACAATAATCACCTCTTTGGCCTGTGCTGGGAGGATTGGGAAAATAATTTTTTGCTCAAAACGATTCACCGGGGGTTCGTCAATAAACGTATTAATTGTTAAGTTAATCCAAATTTGTTGTCGACTGCGGGCATCAATCGAATGTTTTAAGATATGGTAGCCTAAAATATTTTCTGCAGGTATCGCAAGGGACAATGCAATGATTTCCAATAAGGTAGACTCATTGGAGGCCTCCTGGGGCTTAACGCGAAGTTGGATTTTTTTTTGCATGGGTTAGGTTGTTATCCTAAAAAAATGCGTTGATTCTTTTTAAAAGGGTAAATCATCACCCGATTCGCCAATAGGCATATCAAAATAAGTCGTATTGTCCGAAGGTAAACTGTTTCCTCCCAATGATACGGCTTCTATTCGCCAAGCATCAAGATTGGTAATGTAATTATCTGTTCCCTCTTTGTTCCACTTAGCGCCTTTAATATTAAACAGCACTTTTACGGTATCCCCAATTGAAAACCTATCTGGAATAGTCGTCCTATCTTGTACACACTGAAACTTTATATAATTGGTGATTAGCTTCCCATTGATGTCATCGGTTTTTTCGATCACGAATTCTCTTGTTTTAAAAGTTTCCTTTCTTTGAATGGTATCGTATTTTGCAATTAGTTTCCCGGTTATTTCAAAGCTCATTTAATTGTATTTAAGTCCATAAAGGTAATCTTTAATACCTATTATGAGTAGACAAATGTTGGATTGCAGTTTCTTTATTTTTTTTGAAAAAAATCTCTTAAAATTTTCAACTTTTTTGAGTTTTTAACTTACCTTGAACGCCAGATATAAAGTGAACGGTAAAAAAGAATTAAATTTTGATACGTTAAAAAAATCGGAAAAAACAAGTTTTTTTTTTGGTAATTATACTAAATATTTGCACAAGTTTATTAAGACAAAAGAGAGGGTAGTGGGCTTGGTTTATTTCACAATCTAAAGGGGTTTTAAAAAAATGGCTAAAAGCGCAGAACAAATTTGGATCAATTGCTTGAAGATTATTAAGGATATAGTTGAATGGCAGCACTATAAAACTTGGTTTGAACCCATTCAACCAGTAGACTTAAAGGAACACGTATTAATGATACAAGTACCTAGCCAATTCTTTTATGAATACATTGAGGAGCATTATGTTAATTTATTGGCCAAAACCTTAAAACGAGAACTTGGTAAAGATGCTAGGTTGGAATACCGTATAATGGTTGACGCTGGTAACAACAAAAAAGGCTCTATGGACCTTCCTGCAAGTGGCCTGAAAACATACAATAACAATGAAATGAATTTTCCATTGGTTATTGACAACCCTGTAAGGAATCCTTTTGTGATTCCTGGATTAAAGAAAATGCAAATTGATCCTCAGTTAAACCATAACTACACTTTCGATTCTTTTATCGAAGGTGATTGTAATCGTGTTGCGCGTAGGGCAGGAAAAACTGTTGCAGAAAAACCAGGTGCCAATTCTTTTAACCCACTTGTAATTTATGGTGGTGTTGGCTTGGGTAAAACACATTTAGCACAAGCCATTGGAAATGAAGTAAAGCGGGTACATCCTAACAAAGTGGTATTGTACGTGAGTTCAGAAAAGTTTATCAATCAATTTCAAGACCATAGTCGCAATAATGCCATCAATGATTTCATTCACTTTTACCAATTAATTGATATTTTAATCATAGATGATGTTCAGTTTTTTAACAGAGCTGAAAAATCGCAAGATGCATTTTTTGCTATCTTTAATCACTTGCATCAAAGTGGAAAACAATTGGTATTAACATCTGATAAAGCACCCAAAGATTTAGAAGGATTACAAGAGCGTTTATTAAGCCGTTTTAGATGGGGATTAAGTGCAGACATTCAAGTGCCAGATTATGAAACACGCATCGAAATTCTCGAAAAGAAAATGAAAGCGGATGGGTTAGAAATGCCCAAGGAAGTGGTAAAATATGTGGCTTATAATATTAACACCAATGTTAGAGAATTGGAGGGAGCCTTAATTTCTTTATTAGCACAATCTTCTTTAAATAAAAAAGAAATTGATGTTGATTTAGCAAAGAAAGTACTTCGCAATTTCGTCAAAACAAGTAGTAAAGAAATTACCATTGATGCCATTCAAAAAATGGTCTGTGAATTTTTTGAAGTGCCTTTTGATAAGCTATTGCAAAAAACAAGAAAACGTGAAATTGTACAAGCTCGCCAAATAACGATGTATTTAGCAAAGGCGTTTACAAAAAACTCTTTGAAAACCATTGGGGAGCATTTTGGAGGTCGAGATCATACAACTGTAATACACTCATGTCAAACAGTAAAAGATTTAATGGATACTGATTCTATGTTCCGAGAAAACGTAATGGAATTAACACAAAAAGTACAATTGGCAGCGATGTAACTAAGGCTTTCATCGCATAAGTAAGGAAGTTGAAGAAATTATGGGTCTGTAATACATTTTATTTAGTTTATTCCAGACTTTTTTTAGGAATTTAAACAATCAGTCCCTATTTTTGCACCCCTCGAAAGAGGTTCGGAGGAGAGGTGGATGAGTGGCTGAAATCAGTAGTTTGCTAAACTGCCGTACGGGTTAAACTGTACCAAGGGTTCGAATCCCTTCCTCTCCGCACTTAACTTAGGAAAATTTCTGTTTGGAAAGTACAACACCGGTTAACGATATTTACAATGCAAGTTGTAATGGAACGGGAAGTAGCGCAGGCCGGTAGCGCACTTGGTTTGGGACCAAGGGGTCGCAGGTTCGAATCCTGTCTTCCCGACGTAGATGAAAATAGCCATTGTAAAGCACTGATAATCAGTAAGTTTTATGATGGCTTTTTCTTTAATATCAAAACATAACCCATACCATAACCAATTTAAGATTTAATTGTATTTTAGTATTACAATTAAACATCATGGGTGTATCATTAGTCCTAGTCAAATCAGATGAGAAAGTATTGAATGGTAAGAAGGTTTGTCCTTTACAACTACAATACAAATACAAAGGAACCTATAAACGATTTCCAACAAAGGAATATATTGAACCAAAATACTGGAAATCAGGAGTGGTGTCAAATCGTTGTCCGAACTACACTCAAATAATCAAAAGGATAACATCAGTTAGAACCAAATTGGAAGGTATCATTACTGAACTGATTGAAAATGGAGATATACCTACTCCAATTCTGGTTAAAATCAATTTCGATAAGAAGGTTGAAACACAAACAAAGAAACAACCAAAATCAAAGAGTTTTTGGAGTTCATACGATTTGTTCTTAAAAGATAAAGAGAGGTATCACAGGGGTTATACAAAAACACTGATATCATTACAGAATACACTACGAAAATTTGAAACAGATACAAAACATAAATTAACCTACGATTACATTTTATACGGAAGATTTGAAACTGAATTTAAAACCCATTGTTTAGATATTGAATTACCAACAAAAGAAGGTTCAAAAGAAAAGAAAGTAGGATTATCAAACAACTATGTAAATAAATTATTTTCAAATCTGAAAATCTTCCTATCATGGAGTAAAGAACAAAGATTTATTACTGAAACAAAAAGGTTCAAACCACTAAAAATGGTTAAGAATGATGTGTTAGTTTATTTGAATACAGAGGAAGTAAAAAAAATGTATGATTACAAAGATTATGATTATCCAAATACATATACCAATTGTGAGATAGTTAAAGATGTAGATAAAGATGGTAAAACAATCTACTGGAACAATTTAGAATTGATAAAAGATATATTCACTTTTCAATGTAGTGTTGGTTGTAGGTGGGGTGATATACATAAAATGAATGTTGGAATGTTTAAGATAGAGAAAGGTTTCTTTGTCTGGACCATGGAGAAAACAAAGGATAATGTTATTGTTCCAGAAAATCCCATTTCATTAGGAATTTTTAGAAAGTATTCAAAAAATAAATCATTAACTCAAAAGTTATTTCCAAAATATTCACAACCAAATTTCAATCTACACTTAAAAGATATTGGGAAAGAATTAGGTTTCAAAAGATTAGTCAAACGTGAAATTATGGTTGGTGGAGAATTACGAAAAGGAACTGAAAAAGATGTATTTACTTATGAATTATTATCCTCTCATAGTGGTAGAAGAAGTTTCATTAAAAATCTAATTGATATGGGAACAATGGATAACTGGTCCATTATGAAACTAAGTGGTCACAAGACATTAAGTTCTTTTCAAAAATATGTTTCAGTAAACAAAGAAGATATTAAGAAAGGGAAGGATTTGTATTCAAAAGAATTTGATGAAAATGAAGATAGAGAAATTAAAGAATTTGTTAGAAAGTATCCAATGGAAAAGGTGTTGGGTTATTATTTAAAGAGTAGATAATTAGTAATACATCTCTCTGGATTTCATATTATTTACGTGTATTTGAATATCACCAAACATATCAATACAATTACGTAGTAATATGGAAAGTCTTTCTTCATCCATATTATCAAAGTCACGATTGATTAAATCCATAATCCTTGTGTAAGTTTGTATTTGTTTATCAAACAATATTTTTTCTAGTTCAGATGATGTGTAGTTCATGGTTAAAGTTGGTAAATCCTTCTGTGTGGTAAATTCT